>Ga0131853_10007609_pt1 | contig 19640 bp, 17 predicted proteins | sample TergutLab28metaG_FD_92764 | JGI IMG/M metagenome (GOLD analysis project Ga0131853, IMG submission 92764) | Labiotermes labralis P1 segment gut microbial communities from Petit-Saut dam, French Guiana - Lab288 P1 (version 2) (version 2) | ecosystem: Host-associated > Arthropoda: Insects >... | reverse complement strand
TTTTGTCTGTGGAATGATGGCCTTGAAATTTCCTGACACTTTCACTTCCATGTTCAATGAGTAGTGCCTGTACCAGTTCTACTCTGAATTTAAAATGGTCTATTTTGGTCTGTCCTGAATTTGCGCAGCTTATTACCATACAGTTTAGAACTGTAATATTGAGTAATCTCCTAAACAGTTTCATGTACCATTTAGTCATTTTTTTTCTTTCCAAAAGATAGGGTTGAAGGAGTTGGTCTTTTAGATCAACTCCACCCATGTTTTCATTGTAATCTAGAACTGATACAGGCTTTCGCTTTTCCTGTCTAAATTTCGTTAGCTTCATTCTTGTTTCCTCTCCATGATAAGTCGAAATCATTGCCACTTCTCTTTTGTCTTTCCACTTCAGAACGGACACCGGTCCTGAATGTTGAGCTACCTACCAGTTCTCCTTTCTTTAGCTTCTTCTCTTTTACTCTTTGTGGAACGTCTTTCCTACTAAGACGTAAGGTTCCAACACATTCAGTTTTCAAGGTCCTTAGCCTTTGAATCAGAGCTGGTGAGTTATAAAAATTGTCCATCCACAACATGCGGCCCTTTTTCAGCAATGGCTCCACAAGTGACAACACAATTTCTGCTGTTTTGTTTGTGTCGCCTGAAATGAATGCTGTCTGGAACACAGTGTCTTTGCCAGTATAAATTATAAAGGCCCACAAGTACCCCGAACTGGACTCACATAGTTCATATGACTTGATTCCAAATTTGAAAGACTTTAGGGGAATATACTGTCTGAAAGAAAATCTTCCTCTCCATAGCGTTAGTGGCTCATCTATTGTAATGTTCTGCCCAGGTAAATACAAACTCTGAAACTTTGTGTTGAGATGGGACAGGACTGGATAGATTTTGAAAAGTTTAGATGGTCCCTGGTATGTTCCTATATTGTCATTGTTGTTGAAATGCATAAAATTGCAGATTGATTCAAACCGATCCATAGAAATAATAGAGCCAAAGATTGGAGTCGCCAAAATATAATTTTTTTTAAAAATATGAACGTAGTGTGGGCTTCTGTATTATTCCCATCGGCATGAAAATTGCTAACACAACACACATTTCATCTTCAGTGACAGGTTTCCAGTCCCGCATTCTGGAACACAATGGAATGAAACTTCTGGCTTGTATTTTTTGTGCTGCATAAGTGTTTGTTTTGTGCACTATTAGTTCCACCAGTTGGTCATCAAAAAACATTCTGGACACTTTACTACCATGAGTTTCATTTTGTGCTTCATTTTGAGGCCCATAGTTATCAACAAACTGTTCCCTTTGCCCTTCATAATTCGTCATGTCCTCCCACATAAATGTAGCACTCGAAGCAGTAGGCACACTGGATGCAGTAGCACATTGCACATCGTCACTTTCACTATCACTACATTCTGAACCAATTACCTCAACTACAGTCAAATCATCGGTCCCACTTGAGTCATCGTCGTCACTACAACTACTCTTATGAGAAGCTTTAAGTTCCTCAAGCAAACTTTGTTCAATCTCATCCGCCAACAAGCACTTCCTACTTGACGCCATCATTGCAACAGACTACAGCTTCAAATGAAATCCAGACCCGAAAACAGCGGTGAATGAACAGACAGACTATTGATATATGAGGGTGATGTCATACACCATTTCAAAGCTACATAACTAAGATACATGACGATAGCGATAACATTCGTTTCCTGTTTCATTTCACTGTTAGAGGGATGCATAAAACCATCTGTGAAATTAGGGACTGCAAAAATAAAACCCAAACTTCAAGAGCAGAGAAAAAATGAAGAAATAATTTATAGCAACTGTTTCCCACACCTTAAGAGAGCCAGCTCCTTCACGAACAAGCACGAAGCAGCCTGATTACATTTGCTCCCTATGTTGTCGAGATATAGACGAATGAGTGAGAGCATGCAGCATGACAAGCAGTGCTCATCATTCCACGCTGAAGGGTTAAACCTCCCATGCATCTGTGAACAGTGTCTTTTTATTTTTGCAATAAGCCTAGTGATGGCTATATATTGGCCAAAACTTGTAGCTGGTTATGTTTAATAAATATACATTGTGTTTGGACTGAATATGTTATACTTCTGCTTATACTGTCTTAAGGTTGTTTATTTCATAGAGTTATTCTCCAATTATTCAATTATGGTCCACTTTGGAAGTGCATTTGCTAATTTATGCAGGGTATTAAAGATAACACCAAAAATAGTCAAAATAGAAAGTGCCTTCTTGAGTGGTAAATAACGCAGAAGTGTGTAGTTGTATGCATTTGTCTAAATTAGAGCATTTTTATGCTTCCATCCATTAATGTTGATCTTGCAATTACAGTGGTCATGAGTATTCATGAGTTGTGAAGGGTGATTGTTGTCATATGCTGAATTTGATGTGTACTTTGTTTAAAGGGAAGGTGAGAGAAGCAAAATTCATAAGGTATAATGGGGTTGTCCATCTCATGATACATGGGCCACGTGCTGTCCTCCTTTTGGTCTTTTGTGGTGCATGGGACTATCCTTATGTTTCCCAAAATACGTGTTATACCTTTGTCCTAATTTGGTCCATTTCCAGCCAGCTCATTTCATTTTTTATTTCAATTGAGCATGTAAAGGGGCTGAACTTCATGTATTTTAGTAGATAAAACAGCTCTCTCTAATTGAGCTACTGAAGCTGGCAGCACATTTCATATATTCAGCTGCTGTATGCCAAACATACATATTTACTACCACATAATTTTGCACTAAATTGGAAGATTAAATCATGTTGGAACCAGGGTCAATGAGCATTACTTGCTAGTCAAAACAGGTCTCTATACTTAGCCTTGTCTGAAACATGGCATAAACCTGCCGGAATTATAAATGAGCTGTACTAGTTTTAGTCTTCCAAACACTGTTTTAAAGCATCTGTTTTTGTTACAGACATTAAAATAACTGTTTTAAAGCATTCATTAATGTGTTGTTTATGGTAGAATGACACCTGACTAGCATTATCAAAATATGGTATGAACTGAATATCAGGTCGATGGATAAAAATACATTGCCAGAATAAAAGAGTTATTAAAAATATGCATTACTCTTCACACCCGGTCTGTTATAGTGCACTTTGTACTAGTACTTTTCTGAATTGTGTTATTGATTCACCCAGTGGCATAGTTTTGTACATTTTGTTGTTCTTAATACAGGGAACTGAAACTGTGAGGCCTTGCTGACCAGTTACATTGTATCAAGAAGGTAGAATTGAATTGAATTTATAATGTGTTATTCAGTTAGGAGAGGTCTTATATAAGATTCTCCTTGAGTTTGGTATCCCTAGGAAACTTGTGAGGTTAATTCAGATAAGTCTGACTGAAACATATAGCAGAGTCTGGGTAGGCAAGAATGTGTCTGACAGGTTCCCTATTAGGAATGGTTTGAAACCAGGAGACTCTCTGTTGCCACTGCTTTTCAACTTTGCTTTAGAGTACGCCATTAGGAGGGTTCAGGTAAACCAGGATGGCTTGAAACTAAATGGTACACATCAGCTTCTGGTTTATGCCGATGATGTTAATATACTGGGAAGAAGTATACATACGCTAAAGGAAAACGCAGAAGCTTTAGTAGCTGCTATTAGGGAGATTGGACTGGAAATAAGTGTGGTTAAAACTAAGTACATGGTTATGTCTCTAGATCAGAATGCAGGACGAATTCAGAGTGTGAGGATTGATAATAGTACCTTCGAGAGGGTGGAAGAGTTTAAATATTTGGGAACAACTTTAACACATCAAAATTCTATTACGGAAGAAATTAAAGAGCAGATTGAGGTTAGGAAATGCTTGCTGTCATTCGGTGCAGAATCTTTTGTCTTCCAGGTTGCTATCCAAAAATCTAAAGATTAAGATGTATAGAACTATAATTTTGCTGGTTGTTTTGTATGGGTGTGAAACTTGGTCACTGACATTGAGGGAGGAAAGGAAGCTGAGGGTGTTTGAGAATATAGTGTTGAGGAGAATATTTGGACCTAGGAGGGACAAGGTAACGGGGGAATGGAGGAGCTAAATTATCTGTACTCCTCACCAAATATTGTGCAGGTGATAAAATCTAGAAGAATGAGATGGGCTGGGCATGTGGTGTGTATGGGTGAGGAGAGGGTGGTGTATAGGGTCTTGGTGGGGAAACCAGAGGGAAAGAGACCACTAGGGAGACATAGGCGTAGATAGGTGGATAATTTTAGGATGGATCTCCAGGAGGTGGAATGTGGGTATATGGACTGGATTGGGCTGGCCCAGGATAGGGACGGGTGGCGGAGGCTTGTGATTGTGGTAATGAACCTTCGGGTTCCGTGAAATGCGGGGAATTTCTTGACTAGCTGCAAACCAGTTAGCTTCTCAAGAAGGACTCTGCACCATGGAGTAAGTATGTATATGTTCAGGTCCAACGTTAATGTATTGTTAAAATATTCATTGGAATATGTAGGCTTATTTTTCATTAGATAATTAAATGTCTTTTGAACCATAGTGTAAATATTTAAATTCACACAATGTTTAATTTCCCCTCAGTAGCACAAACTCCCTTGTACAGTTAAAAAAGAGTTTTAATCATTCTTAATATCTATCCTTCCAGTGTTACATGCAGTTGGTATAATGGCTGTGTCCATATCACCGGTCAGAGTGTGTTTCAGGATGTGATGTCTGCCCACTGTAGTTTGGGATTTTGTTCCAGTAGTGTAATTTGCATTACAACAGCTGTCCTGTTTCAAACATGTTGGTGTAGTGATGTGGCTTGAGAGTAGGTTAAAATTTGAGGTCAGTTACTAGCAGTCCTGACTTAGGCTTTTCTCACCCTTCCAGTTCAAATTCCAAAGTAGTACTTAGGCTATCAAATGTCTCCTTCAGAATATTTACCTACTTATCTTGCATCTTCTTACTATTGCTTTGACATGCTACAATGACTGTGACTGAAAGACATTTTTAAATGTCACTAACCTGAACATAATTAAGAAAATAAACAGGCTGACTGTGTTTTATCATCTTCTCAGATCAGTAATTGATGTCTCATTGAAGTAACCTAGGAATCAGTCAATCAGTATGTACTTCAAATCCAGCAAATTAGCTCAGCTGGCTTTTATCTGGGAGGTACCCAAGTTGAATCTCAGTCAGGGCACTACATTACTGTGTGAGCCTCATTGCCAGCAGTCCTTTTAGGTGAATGCTGAGTATGGCTATTGTGGTTACCTGTGGCTTGAAATACACAGTATTATTTTCTTTTATGCTGCATAAGCTGTGCATAGGAATAATAACAGGAAGACAAAGCAGGACAGCTGTTGTGTGTTGTCACAATTGAATACTGCCTGGGACTGTTGTGCACTGTGCTGCATGGTCTAAGGCCTTGTGACCCATGTGCTGTAGTGGCTGTTAACAACAAAAGTGCCATCTAACTGCTGCTGATACTAACCCACTGACCCCCACCAATAACCTCAGGGAGCAGGGTCTCGATGGCAGTGGAAGCCCTCCTTCCTCCCCACCCGCCTACCGACGCCTCAACAGCCGTGAGGAGAATGTCTTTTCCCGCCTTACATCTGGTACCACTGGGGCAAGTGAGCAACAGATTGGCCGTGGGATAATCACAGTTTACACAGGAAAGGTAAGAAAAGACACCGCAGTTGTTGTCTTGGCAGGTTTCCTCAATAATGCTCATTTCTTATATCTCTGATAATTGCATCTTATTTTAAAATATGTGACACATTACTACTAAATGAATAATGGTAATTAATCTGCAACACAATTGTACTCTTTATACACAAGTTGGTTGTTCTTCAGGTAAATTTGGTCAGTGCATTTAATCTGATAACTGGAAGACATGTTGCGCAGCTGAAAAGTTGCAGTCCTTAAATTATTATCACTTAGGGGTGGCATATGAAACATAAATTTTTTGTTTTCAGGCTGTTTAGAACCTCTTTAAATTGATAGCATTTTGTGCTTTCTGTCAGTTTTTCTTGCCATGTAAGTAGTTGCAGAGTTGAAGTATTCTGTGTTAAAAGGTATAATTTGTATTTTCTTGGCACATGGCAGGACTCAATACAGGTCAACAGTCCCTTATATGAAACTCTTGGGGCTGGATATGTTTTGGAATACAGAAGTTTTGGGATTTTAGGAAGGCAATAAGAGCATGTACCGTGTATTACATAATATCCCTGGCAGGGTCTGGGATAGCACCAGGTAATCAAACACATTACTACTTCTGTACAGCTCATTTACATTTCATTTATATGAATGTGTAGCATTGTGTGTGGTATGGGTCAAAACTCCAAGGTTTTAGAGCTTTTCGCGTTACAGAATTGTGGATAAGGGGCTGTGGACCTCTACTAGTAGAATCATACTTCTGTTGTTATGGAAGTATTTACTTTGGTCATCTGTTCCTTGCTGTTGTAACATGTAGCTCTTTGTTTTTAACTCATTTTTGGTCCTCTCCATTAGACTGTTTAAGCACAGATGATGGTTTTTGGTACATACCTTTAAAATGCCATTTTTTCTATCATCATCCACCTATCCAAAAACAGTTCAGTATACTATTTTACTTCTATAGCAATGATGACTTTCATCTTCCCTACAGGAAATCTATCAGTACAGTCAAAAATTTCAAATTGATTTATCTTATTCCCGTTCTTAAGGGTTCCACAGACTATTCTTCTTATCTTCTGGATGCCTTTAGGAAAAGAGCGTGTGTGTGTGTGTGTGTATATATATACACACACACACACACAAGTATATCTGTGTGTGTTTTTTTTTGGGGGGGGAAGGGGGGAGGAGGGCTGCAGGGGCTGGTTTTCCCTTCATCCTGCCATTCTTGATGCAAGTTGACCCTGTGTTGCACAGATTTAGATTACTTGTATTGCAGAAGTTGTTCACTAAAATGTGTCCTGTTAATTTATTTGTCCCTTTAGTTTGATTTTCATTTATTGATATTCACCATTGTGAACAAAAGGCAATGAAATGTGTGCTGCTTTATCTCTGTATTCAAACGTTTTATCTACATTATTATTTTTAATGTACTTAAACATTAAAAATGTTTCATGTCACATCTGTTCTGCAGTATTGCCAATATTCTGTCATTAACATTCTTATATACCATTTTCTGATGTTTTTCCTCTCATTTCAAACATTGCGTACTATAATAATATTGTGTTATATAATTACAGTTGTAACATGTATTTCACTTATATTTTTGAAAGGTCCAAGGTGTACTATTGCAAATAGTTTTTTTTATAAGAACTATATTTTAATGTTTCATACTGTGTACTGCATGTTATTTCCTGTGTAACTAGTTGAACAGTCTAACAAAGACTGAAGTGACAAGACAATCTGTTTGATGTGTGTGTGGGCCAGGTTCCAGCCAAGGCACCATTGCTCTGCACTCACGTAGCCGAGGGACATTCTCGTGCAGTACTGTCTGTTTTTGCAACAGATGACCTCCTTTTTAGTGCTTCTAAAGGTGAGTTCTTTTTATATCCCAAATTCTAAGTGTGCCTTACCCCATTGTGCTAATGATCAGTTAGCCATATTTACATGAATCAAAGTACCACTGAATGTAAGGTGCACCAGTAATTTGTGAAGTCTGAGTTCATGATCAGAAGCCATTCTTTGTGTGAGTTTAGATATTAAATGTATTCTGGTTTAAGGCTGGGATAGTTCAGTTGGTATATTGACTTGGCCCTGGAGTGGGTAAGTGAGGTATATTGGCTTGGTTCCTGGCAGGAGCAAGAGATTTTCTCTTCTCCAAATCATCCAGTGCGTCTTGGGGTCCTCCCAGCCTCCTTTCCAATGGGTGCAAAGGGTGCCTTTCCCAGGGGTAAAGCAGCCAGGACCTGAAACTAACCACTCATCTCCATCTAATGCCGTTGATAAGAATGAGTGCATCTGTACCTTCATACCCCATGTACCTTCATGTTATGCACAAGGACAACCTTTTTTTTCTGTACATTGTCAGTACTTGCATTGCACATATTAGATCTGAGATTCTTATAGCAGGGAAAATGAAGATTATTTTTATAGAATATAAACCAACAAAATGCACCTTTTCTAAATTAATATTTAAATTTTTAATTTTTTTATGTCTCCTTCATGTTTCAAACCAGAAGGTTCATCTTCAGGAAGGTGTTTGTATATACAGGTATGGTATAGTGTGTTTTATATGCAGGGGTGTAAGCAGTGTTGTAGAAAGAAGAGTGCATTTTGTTTCTTTATGTTGTATAATTATACTACAATTCACGGTGCAAAAAACAGAAGGTTACTGTCTTCTCAGATAAAAAAAAGTTTACTCTGGATTCATATAATAATGCATTTTTTGTTATATTTAGTTACTTCAATTGATTTCTCCTGGTGCTTTGGAATTATGGATACAGTATGTCTAAGTTCCTGTTGTGATTTTATTTCCTAAGGTTAATTTTTATTATGAATATTACTGATTTTTTCTCATATTCGTAGAAACTTGGTGTTAGTTGTAATTTAAAAATCATAATGCTGAATTTTATTTGGAACAGCTAGGAGTAATCTCACAGTACTAAGATGCAAAAAATGTGTATATACGGTGTACTCTAATGTGGATTGCACCTTACTGTTCTTGTTTCTTCTTCTTCTTCTTCTCTCTCTCTCTCTCTCTCTCTCTCTCTCTTTGTCTCCCCCCACTCTCTGTCCCTCCCCTCTTTTTTTCTTCCCCATTTCGTTTATGTCCAACATTTCTTAATTACATTGTATGTGTCTCCACTTGCATAATTGATACATTTTGATCAACTTGGGACGCTTTTGAAAACTTTGTGTTCAAGTTTGTGTAATGTGAATATTTATGTGAACTGTAGAAAGTGGTGAAAGGTTTGCATATAATCTTCTTTCTTCATCTTCTTGATGTGGGAGTTACGTTCAAAACACTAATCCTGATGTATATTATTTTATTCATATTTCAGATGTAATATTTTATTCTGGGGCAGATCATCATATGCAACCTCATAAAAACCCTTTTTTCTGTAAAAACAGATTACCACAGTAAATGCACCAAATACAAATATAAAAAATGTTACCCTTGCTGAACAAATTTAACATCTTATTTTAAGTTTTCTTGCATCTGAGAAAACATGCCTTGAAAATGAGTATAGATAGTGTATGGTACTGCAATTTGTGTCTTTTATTATGTATTTTGGTACTTAATTTGTATTTGTATTTATTTGCATCCATGTTGTCACATCTAGTAACACTGGATGTGTCCAAATTTATACAAGTGTAATACAATCCAAGTATAAATAATAAATATTTAGTTGACACACTAAACTATTACCATAGAACAAAGGTAAATTTCATTAAACTATTATAGCAGAACTAAGGTAGAATATGTACATAAGTGCAATTTGTTATTATTATACCCACACAGTGTGCAATATTAAATTCCCTCAAAATATAAAAATTCTTCAATTGTATAAAATAAATTATGTAAGAGAAAAATTTTCATTTCTCTCTTAAAACCTCTATCATTGTCCAATTGTTTGATTTGTATTGGTAATTTATTAAATAATTTAACGCCCATGTTTGTCACACTTGTATGATATAAGACAGTACTGCAGTAGCATGTGTGTAAATGAAACTTATTTCTTGTATTGTGACCATGTATTCTGAAGTTTTGTTTTAAATTCCCTTGATACTTTTTATAAAACACAACACCTCCAGAATATACAGTGAGGCCAGTGTTAGTATTTGAAATTCCCTAAATATATGCCTACAAGATATACGTTTATGTACACCAGTAATTAATTGAATCATCTTTTTCTGTAGCCAAAATATCTTTACAGATTTCACCTCTCCACCCCAAAACATAATTCCATACCTTAATCTTGATTGAAAATATGCAAAATAAATGCTCCGTATCATATGGGTACTCGTTACATCCTTAAAGATTTAATTATGTAATATATTTTACTTAAACTTGCAAATAAGGAATGGATTTGAACATGCCAAGTTAAATTCTCCATAATAAATAGTCCTAAAAATTGTAATTCTGAAATTTTTGTGATTTCATTGTTATTAAATATAATGCAAAGTCTACTAGGATATCTATTTTGGTGGGAGTGAAATGGTATTGCACGTGTTTTATCAATATTTACTGTAAGATCATTCTTGCAAAACCATAATTCTAATTGCTGCATAACAAATGTTATTTTATGTTGAAGTGTCTCTTCCTCTTTATCAACAACAAGTATATTAGTATCATCAGCATTCAAGACAATATTTACTCCCTGAAAAATCCCAGGCAGGTCATTAATATATAAAAGAAACAGAAGGGCCCCCAAGATTGAGCCTTGAGGCACACCATGTAAATTTACTCTAGACGAAGATGAATATTTATTCAATATGACATTATTACCATCAGTTTGTGGTAATGAGACATACTGTGTGCACTGCGACAAATAATATTTAAGCCACGAATTTAAAATACCCCTGACACCATGGGACTTAATTTATAAAGTAGGATGTCATGGTTTATAACATCATAAGCTTTGGTAGGATCAAGATATATTCCTACCACATGTAAATTGTTATCCAAAGCTTGATGAATATTTTCTGTACAGGTGTGACAAGCTGCTTCAGTAGACTTATTATCCCTAAAACCATTTTGTTCATCTCCTAGAATATTGAACTTTTTAAGAAAGGATAGTAACCTATGATTACATAATCTTTTCCAGTATTTTAGGAAAGACTGAAAGAACAGATATAGATCTGTAATTCCGAATATCTAGTTTATCACTGTTTTTAAAAATAGTCTAATTTTTGCTATTTTCATCAAATCTGGGAAAATGCCAAATTTAACAGTCATGTTAAATGTTTGTGTAAGGAGTATTTTTAATATAATAAAAACAGTGTTTAACTAAAAATTCAGGAATTTCATCAAACCCAGCAGAAAACTTTCCTTTTAAGATATTTATTACATTCTCAACTTCATTTTCAGTAACCAGAGAATGAACATAGTTTTTGGACAGGTCTTTATGTCATGTTGAGAGGTTTGCTTTATTGTATATGAGTTATTCTTATTGAAAAGGTCGTCAGCTGTTACTATAAGGATATTTTGGTACAGCAGTACTTTGTATGAAATGAATTGAGATTTTTCATGTGTGTTTAGTGCCTTGTTTGGACAGACTATGTAATTTCCTTGTTCTGGTAGCTCTTTGTCCTACACTTTTAGTGCAAGAGTTATGATCATTTATAGATCAGTGATTGTTTTTTGTGAATACAGCAACATTAGGAGTGAGTGATTTTGGGAAAAGTCCCAAAGTATGTTCCAAGTACTTCTTTGAAGATTGAAATATGTTTGCACTCCGTTAATTTCTTCCATAATACTTTCTTTAGGTATTTAAGTAATAATCTTTATATGAAGCGTCCCCATTGGTGTAACACTCAAATGTGTAACAATGTTTTCAATGACACACAACTCACTCTTCTGTATACATTCATTTTCTTGTACATTTGGCTGATGATGACCTATACTTGAGGTGTGATTGCAGATGTTGTTATACTCTTAAGTAATAAAATATATTTATTTTTGCTCAGAGTAATATACATAAGTAGGAATTGAGGCTTTCATAAGTAAACGAGGTTGTCTATTGTGAAATTAGTGATTCCATTATAGAGGCTGTATATTGTAATGAAGGCAAAACATCTGCCTGCATAATCCTCCAATACTATGAGGTCATAATTATTTGAAATTTGAAGTTTTCATGCTGGTGATTGTCAAACTTACCGTCTTGTGGTGTCACGTATTAGAAGAGGTTCGTATTACTTTCAGAGAAACAAGAAAGGTTTTCCAATTGAACATCTTATCAGGTTAAATTGTACTTTAAAAGTAACAATTACTTGTTCTATTAATATGAGAATTTTAACCTTCAGCATACAGCCTTTTACATGCCAGCTTTTCTGCTGCAACCAGAGAACTATACAATTTAAATGCCCACTGTGAGACAGTGTTTTTCTGTTCAAACGAAGAGGTTTTCTAGTAGTAGATTGCTCTCTCTTTCATCTGTTAAAGATTAAACAAGTGTGCATGAAGAGTGAATGTATAGTATGTCCAAAATAATAAAACACAGAATTAATTGCCTTTTTATGTACTTCTCTTTGAATTCATACATTCACTTCTCAGTATGAGGTTCTGCAGTTCCATCTGTCTAGTTGTATGTTTGGTTTCAAAGTACCTTTTGAAGCCCCATTTCTGTACTTGAGGCAAGATAATAATTCAGCATACTTGCATTGAGCAGAGTATAACTACAGGTGAGAAACCAAACTGTTTCTTCTATATCTGTGGCCTTGGATAAATAAGTACCTGTAGCGCTTAAAATTTATGATGTCAGATCTGTACTTGCTGATTCTTACTGTGGCATTGCAAATATATGTACTGTTTAAAATTATAATTTCTTCTTCCTTAATGTAATTAACTGTAATGAAGAACTGGGTCTACCAAAACTTGGTGAAGAGAAAAAAATAGGCCCAGAGTGTTAGCAGATCTGGTGCTTAGGAATTTATTTGGGCTTAAGAGGGATACAGTAACAGGAGATGGGAGAAAACTGCATAATGGGGAGCTTTGTGATTTGTACATCTCACTGGTGATCAAATCAAGGAGGAAGAGACAGATGGGGCATATTGTCTGTGTGGGAGTAAAGAGAAATGCAGACAGTGTTTTTGGTGGGTAAACCTGAGGGAAACAACAGCTTGCAAGATCTAGGTGTAGATGGGAGGATAATGTTCAAATGACTCTTCAAGAACTAGAATAGGAGGATGTGGACTTGATTAATTTAGATAAGGTAGGGGCAAGTGGTTGACTGTTATTAACACATTGCCATCGGGCTGGTCTTTTAATTAAATACCCCCTGGTGACCGGACGTTTTAAACGCTTTTAATGTTCAATCCCATAATATTTCGCAGGCTTATTGTTCTAAAATAGGGTTCAAGAGCGGTCTGTCATCTTGTAACTTGAGATCCAAACATCCTGCATGTAGCTGATGATAACCTTGAAGCGATCAGTGTGTCAGACCAGCTCGAAAACGCGCGTGTTGGACGTCGTGTAAGAAAACGCAGAAATGTGGGGCCCGTCAACAACGCATGGGTGAGCAATCACGCATTTCTGCGTGAGCCGACAGCAGTGTGTTAACATGATAACCCACATTTGGGTTCCATAAATTGTGGGGACTTTCTTGACTAGCTTCTGAAAAAGGATTGTGCTTTGTGAAGTTTAGTTAGTTAGTTAAATAATGCATTAGTTAAAATTTAGCATTATCAACTGCCTCTTAATGTAGTCTATATGTTTTTACATATGCGTAGTTAAAAATGATTCATATAAAACTTGTACTGTTTTTTTAAAATGTTTTGTATAATGTACAGTTAACAAACTTTTTTTTTTTTTGTACATAGTGACCATAGAATACAGTACAAGCCTGTTTATGATGTCTTGTGTGTTTCACCAACTTTGATATATTAAACCTCACATTAATATTACTTCTTCTTAAGTAGGGACGTGGAAATATGTATTTTCTTCTCAAAATTATACAAGAATAAATTGCATGATGGGGGAAATTATCTATGTAAAAGCTGTGGTATTTTGTTTAGAGCGGTATTGTAATGCTCTGCCCATCTTTGTAGTTCTGTCTTTGGATCAGCTCTACATAAGTAGTGGCTTTGTTAAATAGATTGAATTAATATGTTTTGTTTGGATAATTAGTAACCATAAGGTCTGTAAAGTAATCAGTTAGAGGAAAAGTGATGTACTACATCACAGGGTAAAAGAAATATTGCAAGTGAACTTTTAACTGCTGTGGTCAATGTGTGAGGCAACACACACTGGTTATTGCTATACAGCCTGAACTTGGAGCCATGTTAGTGAATTCTTTGGAGATCCCTGGCACGGAGGGTGCCTGGATTTCTTAGAAATTGTGTAGTTCTGCATTACATCTTTGTATGCTCCATAAGATAAAAATAAATATGGTGATAAATAATTCTCCTATTTGGGTAGATATTTTATTTTCTTATACAGTTATCAGCAGTTATCTTGACCTGTGTACTTTGTAATACATCTCTAAAGCATAAACCCTATGTCTTCATCTTATACAAATTTTTCAATTCTTCTGTGTGCCCATCTTTAATTTCCCTTTGTGCTGTAGTGCCATGAACTGCCCTGAAAAATGTTTCCACCTCTTAAGCCATTAACTGGTACTTTTTATTTTTTTAGAGACACCCTGTGAAATAATTTTATTAGGTCAGAAAAGCCGACATTGTTTTCCTCTGATTGCCTGTTTAATATTTATTTATTTTTGTTAGTTGATTGATTAATTAATTCATTCATTTATGGAATGTACAATCATATCACTGCATTTCATCTTCATTGCTACTTCTTGTGACTCCCTGCATGCTGCTGTTTACATTTTGGTATCTTGGTATTATGTAAAAGAAATGAAAGACATTTATCATTGTTATTTATCACAGAGTTTTTTATATATATATATATATATGTGTGTGTGTGTGTGTGTGTGTAATTCTGTTTTTAGGCAAAATATTTCTGCTACACTACTCTTTATTATAAGAACATGAATATATGAATATAAATTATCACTGTATTAATGATTTAGTTTAGGAGACTCATGCAGTTATGTTGGTATTTTTTTGTATATACATATATGAAATACAATTAATTCTTGACTATAGAACATTCACTCTGACAAACAGAGGATAACGGTGCAGAAATTGAAATAATCTACAGAACAGCTCAGAATTTGTAGTTTTTATTCATTCATTTATTTTTCATTCTGTAAATCCGTACAAGGTCTGAACAACCTAAAGGATATAGAACTTGTCATATGTCTAATAATATACTTATAGAATAAGTGTATAAAAAGCTACATCTTAAAATAAAGCCTACAGGATACAAGTATAGTTATCATAAATTAAAAGAATACAGAGTATGTACATTGCCAGGCTTCGTAGTGTTATTTAGAGTTATTGGGAGCTGTGCAAGTTGGAATTTTGTCATCTTAGTCAATGCTCGTGTCACATAATGAGTTGAAATGGGTTTCAAAAATAGTTTATCTGTGTTACACGTTTAATTTCAAGAAAGAAGATGTATTTTATTTCTTCTTGCATAGTACCTATGTGTACTATTTACTATGGTTTGTGTTTATCATCGGTTTTGGTGATAGACTATATTTCAGCTTATTTTTTTTAACCTTAAGATGCATGTTAAGTGAACTGAACTATTTCCAATGTGTGATTTGGAAATAATAATAATAATAATAATATTAATAAAACTAATTATTTGGCTTCTTAAATTTATAGTAAGTCTCCCATCCTTTGTATTTAATTAAACTCCTGTTTTGTACCTATATTTCATTGGGCATTGTCCATTGTATGAGGCATACATAATATGCACTTAACAGGTACATATTATGTATGCTTCAGACGTATCCAATGAAAGAAGGGTATAATTAATCAACATTGTCACACCATTAGCAAAAGGTGTAACTCGTATCTCTTTCAATGTTCTAATCTCTGTAACTGATATGATACCATGAAATAGTTTTGGTGTAAAAACCATAGTTTCTATGCTGTTTAAGGAAAACTTCCTGTTACTTTTCTAATCTTCCCTTTTTAGTCACAAAAAAATGTGAGGACAAGATGACATTTGGATAGGACAGCATGCTAGTAGATGCAGTTATGTCAAGACAGATCGTAAGTAACTGTGAAGGTGGTCATCCTTTAGTCTAGAAGAGTGGATATCCTTGTTCATTGGATACAACTCCTGCTTCATATTTTGTAGATCATGGCCCACAGTCTCAACCCAGAGACTGGCAGTGTAACTTTTATGTTCTTTTCCTGAGGCCCTTCAGGCAGACATTGAGAATTGTACCACAGCTGCTTCCTTCATTAGTCTTTCCAATATTATTCAGTACCATTTGATCCTGTATAGTATGTACTACTGATGAAGTTGTTATATAAACTACAAATAAGTATATATGAAGAGAGAAATTGGGAGAAATTGAATACTTGAGGAAAGAAAGAAATAATATACAGAGGTGAATATCTTACAAATGGAGGTAATGTTGAAGGCAATTTCCACACATGTAAATAAAATGAAATTGAGAAAGTGTTAGAGGATTCTGTGATAGTTAGATTATGTGTGCATGCGTGCTTGTGCACACACACACACACACACACACACACACACACACTGTGCCATGGTTTAGGCAGTCACTGGTTTTTCACTGATGAGGTCAGGATTTGATCGCATGTCAAGTAACCTGTAATTCATGGTGGACAGATTAGCTCTGGGACAAGAATGTCTATGAGTGCTTTTGTTTTTCCCTGCCAGTTGTATTCCACTGATGTTCCATACGTTCATTTATGGACTGTCAACAATGTATATTATCTTGGCAATTGACAGTGTTATTAAATAAGACACCTCTCACACACACACACACACACACACACACACACATGTTTACCCCATAATTTTTTAACATTAAATTTGCCACTGTGAAAAATTAGCAACTGATTTAAGATTTAGGACTAATGCTACCCTGAAATACTAATTTGTAAGTACTGCAGAAGTTGTTTATCATCAAATGAGATACAGAATTTTCATGAATGTTGAGTCGGGTTAGACATCACCGACTGTACTTTTCTAGCATTTTTCTAGAAGAGTCTAAAGGAAATCACAAATAACCTGAAGTTAGGTGATGCTTTGATTGAGATTCATTTAAGATGAGTTTTGAATTTGTGCCAGATACGTTGCTGTTCAATGCAACCCCATACAGTTTTCATACTAAAATAATTTTGTCACCCTATGGATTTGAAACATGGTTGTATTTACGTACATCTTTTAATATCTGATGTCAGACTGGCATATTAACCACAGTAATTCAGAATAGCTTCCAGTATGCATTTAGTGGATAAAGAGTCATTTTCCATAAGTGGATATGAGAATAGATTGAAGTTGTACCTCTGAAATGTAGAACTGTTGTGTTAGGGACTGAGAACTGTATTAGTAAGTGAATGCCTTTCTGTCTGTTGAAATAACCAGAAGTATTAGAAAGTGATTTTTAAAATCATAGGGAGAAGTGTGCTTATTAAAGCTGAAGGTAATTATGACATGTCATAACATACAAAATGTATGTATGTGATGAATTTTGGGGTTTAATATAAAGATTGAATCATATGTAGACAAAAAAACATAGTTGTCTTCATGATAAAATAAGCCATAGGTCTTATGGTTCTATAAATTTTTTAGCTCTGTTACAGTACATATTGCACATTGTGGTACGAGAAATTAAAAGAAAAACCTGAAACTTATATGAATGCTAAAAGCATCAACCTCATAAGATCCTCTGTTACACACACACACATTCATGCACACAGACAAAAATTGTTCCAATTTAGTATTGGTGTTCACCCAACGAACCAGACAGGCCAATGGTTTAGACCAACATTAAACATGTTTTGGTTAATGGTCTTGGTTCAAATGAGTGGGCTGGGAAGGGTCTTTTTTTCAGTCTGTGCTCAGCATTTAGAAAGCCATGTTGCAGTTCAGAGTTAGACTGAGTCTGACACTTTTCACAATCAACCAAAATTAATTGGACCTTTACATGAAAATATACATGTACCATACAGGGCTAGTAATATTATAATAATTCTAGTGTACGAAGATTAAGTACCTTTGTTTAACGTAATAATATTTACACTTCAGGTGACATGAGTCATGTGTTTTGAAACAAGTGGGAGACTACTGATGATTCCTAAAATTTAGTAGCTAACCTGAAAGGTTACTGTAAAGGGTACATATTCTGGACACTTTGCTCATGTTTACATTAATGTTTGAAAATACTATTGTTATTTAAAGTATGTAATTCTACTTATTATAATTTTTTTCTGCATAACACTTGAGTTTAAAAAACAATATTTGTATTTAAACAGGCATTACATTTAATTCTTCATTGATGCTGGGGTTTAAATTCCCAACTTTCGCCCAGTTTTAAATTTAAAGTGCCCTTAAATGCTTTTTCAACCATATGGTGCACCAAGGCGGAGAGTATGTAGGAATGAAAGGCGTAGACATTGCGATCTGTAGTTGAGGCATCCCCATTGCGTATGTAACAACGAAAATAAAAATGTAGGTAAAGTAAGTCAGAACACAACTAGTTGTATTGGATGTTAATGAAACGACATGTTTCGACCTACTTGGCCATCATCAGGTTGCAGAGTTCTATGAGACTAAATATTGTTGTGTGTGGCAGATGTTGAGATCTCATCATGTGCTGAATCCATCACCACAGTGACTATAGCAACAGACAAGACACCGATTCTACAGTGTTCCCCGGGTACAATACACGAACGTGTCAGTGCTACACAAAGTGTCCAACACCAAAGTAACACTAGAACCAACAACAAGACATCTATCCTCTGAATCTCCAACGCCACACGTGTGACGCATTCAGATGTGCTAATTCACCATCTGGACCCTCCCCCCAACACCAACAACGACAGAACCCAAGGGAGATGACCCCCGCCCAGGATACCACACACCAACGCATGGCCACCACCGTACCTGCTCACACGCAGTTTATATCTCATATAAAATTTTTTGGCCAGATGATGAGATCTCAACATCTGCCACACACAACAATATTTAGTCTTGTAGAACTTTGCAAACTGATGATGGCCAAGTAGGCCGAAACATGTCGTTTCATTAACATCCAACAAAACTAGTTGTGTTTTGACTTACTTTACCTTTATTTTTATTTTCACCAGACAGTGGAAAGAGGCCGGCATTGAAAGGTTAATATTTTTGTCATCTTATGTCACGACTTCAAGCTGTCCGTTTCAAACTATCACATTTATTCTTAAGCAACAGCTCACACTAGCAATGATCTGAATTCCAAGATTTGAAATGTTAAACCCAAATGATCTTATTCATAGCCAACAACAGTGCATCTCAAGTCATTAACCCTTATTGTGCATGCCACATTGTTCATTGTTTTCTATCATATGAATGAATTGCAGGATGTTCACCTCATTAGTTCACCTCCAAAAAAGTTAAGTAATCGCTTAGTCTTCCAGGCTATATGGGGGTTGGGTGGTCCAGATTACTAGCGAATCAAGACCTCCAATGTGAAACTCCTAGGTATATGTAACATTAAAAAAAAAAGTCACTCGATGCTTCAGTAAAACTCCTTAAAGCAGAAATACAGCACCCTACAGTGTGATGATGATGATGATGATAATAATAATAATAATAATTGCAAACAATTAGCAAAGATATAAATATGAATTTTGGTGTAGAAAAATGTGCAAGAATGTGTTTAAAAAGAGGTAGTGTCCAAAGCAAAATGCATGTAGGAAGTACATTTGAGAACGACATTAAAGAACTGGACCCGAGAAAAGCATATAAGTATTTAGGCATAGAAGAGAGTTTTGACATACAGCATAAGAATGAGAAAGAAAAGCTGAAGAAGTAATTCTTGAGGAGATGGAGACTAGTTTTGGGTACAGAATTAAATGCAAAGAATAAATTCAAGCAATTGGATCATTGGCAGTTCCAGTACTTAGATACTGTTTTGGAATTATTAACTGGCACCAAGAA
>Ga0131853_10007608_pt1 | contig 19640 bp, 14 predicted proteins | sample TergutLab28metaG_FD_92764 | JGI IMG/M metagenome (GOLD analysis project Ga0131853, IMG submission 92764) | Labiotermes labralis P1 segment gut microbial communities from Petit-Saut dam, French Guiana - Lab288 P1 (version 2) (version 2) | ecosystem: Host-associated > Arthropoda: Insects >... | reverse complement strand
CAGAATCGAGTTCTTCGTCGTCTTCCTCGACTACTACGAAAACGTTTGCCGCCGCGTCCTGACGGCCTGGTTGTCCACATACCGGGGGGGGGGGGGGGTCGAACTTGGGTATTAGAAACTTTAATTTACCAAAAAAATCAGGCTCGTAAGAGGGGGACGATGGTTTTGAACCAGTCTTTAATACAGATACACCTGTTTTTCCCCGCTCCCCCTTCTTGTAATTGCCTGTCTTCATCTCACTACCCAAATATTATACTTAGGTAGAAAAAATATTGTAGAGACATTGCCCCCCTTCCCCCCCCCCCCAAATTACAACAATGTCGTGTAGAATTCCAGGACTGAAATGTGTTTTCAAATACCAAAAATGAAACAAAAATACACATTAACCAGAATATGTTCAGATATTCCCGAAATGAAGAGGAGTGTATTACGAAAAAGCCTAATATCACACTCATTTTTTGTAAAAAAAAAAAAAAGTGACGGTACTCACTCCTCGAGAGCAAGGAAGTTTAAAAACCGCCATTGTCTTCGTATTAAAAGTTTAAAAATTAAGATGGCATTAGTGCTGCTGCTTATTGGAATGATACTGCTGGAATAGAAACAACACATTCGATCTGGTCTTTCCCCGGGTTCTGAAGGCATAATATTCATCTAATGTGTCACCATTAACAAAGGTGGCGGTACGGTGGCACACCGGTACAAAAAAAAGCCCTGTTTGCGCCATCTCAGTGCAGAAAGTCTCCGCTCCGCTATTGTCTCTTGCACCGCAGACGCGTTAATCACATCCTGAAACGGTTGAACCCAGATCTACCCTCAAATCTTATTTTAGATTATTTTAAATGCCATCTTCCCATCTACACCGGCGTCTTCCTTGCAGGTTTTCGAAATAACATATTAATCAACACTTCTATAATAATTATGAGAAATCAACCGTTACCTGCTTACGTCCTGCCTGTAGTGACAGCTTAAATTAGACCGCGGCAGGGGTGTCACTGAAAGTACCCAGCTTCAGATGGCGAAAAGTTCTGTACAGCAAGTAACTGGAATTTTTACGAATCCCGCCCTTTGGGTGTAATCATCAACACAGGCCTGAGCCTGGGAAGGCAGATAATGTTTGGGTTTCGGCCGTTTGCTAGCCTAGTTTAACACATATCAATGAAACCTCATATACAATACTTCGGGCTTCCTCACGGCATTATTTCTTCGCAAATAAAAAGAGTATTTATAGCTGTTTTCATCTCACGCTCCTAACACGGTACAGTATTAGAAACGCGAAAGCCCTTGGTGTTATTTGAAGGCCTGGGGTTGTACAATGAGTTAAGATGTGATTGCAGTGCACGTAATGTGGTTAGCTGAGAATGAGTCTGGGAAATAGGGTTCGGTTGGGCTGTGAAAACACGGACTTGATTTTCTGGGACTCTTTCGTAGCTGCTCCTCCAAGAAACGGCTTGAGATAACAATTTGTATATTTGACGCCAGTATCTATGCATCGTTCCTCAAACGCCAAAATAATATAAAATGTTCTCAGAGCATCGTCACATAATAATTCCATCGATGAACCAAAATAAAGAATACATACGTATGGGCATTGTAATCAGAGAAATGCCGGGTTTCATTCGGGCTTTGATAAAAGGAATTTGGGTTTCGCTTGGGTATAGGTGACACACTGGAAGGTCAATTTCGGTATAGGGCTGGATCGGATAAAACTGCAACATATCGGTCACTGCAGACATTTGATGTCCCGTTCCGTTTCACAATTCTGCAATCGTGACTTCTCACACATTTCTTTCAGACAGGAAGTTAGGGTCTACTAAGGTCTCCACTGTGAAACGTGAGACTACATCCATACCTAGAGCAGGATTCGAACCCGCCATTCCGATGTTTGAAATATCCAAGGTCCTAAGAACCCTAAAGGACCTAGCTGTTAAATAGTAAGACGTAAATGAATACACCATCTTTCTCGCATCTCTTTTGAGGAAGGGAAATTCCTAAATGCCTGTTCCTGTTCCAAACTACAAGGGCTTTACCCTCACTGATCAATTTCACACACACGCGCATGTTCAAATTTAAGTGTTTTAGCAACATCTGACACATTACTAGCTGAAATGGACGGATAGGGAGTGCTGATTAACAAATTTTAGTACACAGTGGGTTTTTACGGTTTAGACAAATCAAGAAGAAGAGAGGGTGCATCATTAATCTAATTACATTGTGACTTACCTGTATTACAACAAGATGAAAGAACAAAAGCTCTTATATATCTTTTGTAATTAATCATAATTATGAACTAATCGGACACCAAAGAAATAAAACGCAATTTAGCACAACACACCGGCCGCCATAAAGAATGTAATTTCAAAATAGAAACGTATGACGCAAGGTGTTAAACGTTCAATATTTGGAATAAAGTGAAATGCCAACTTGATGCAACTAGGTAATTTTATTGATGTATTCTTAGCTCGACATGTTTCGGGTACATACGCCCATCATCAGGAGCACTAGATGTTGAGTTGCAGCATACGGTTTTCTGCACCGAGTTTTTGGATGGGTGGTGGTCTTGAGAGCCGCTGTGTAGGTCGTGTGTACGGTGCGGATGGTGCCGTACACGGCACGACACCATCCGCACCGTACACACGACCTATACAGGGGCTCTCAAGACCACCTTACTTACTTACTCCACGGTGCAGAGTCCTTCTTGAGAAGCTAACTGGTTTGCAGCTAGTCAAGAAATTCCCCGCATTTCACGGAACCCGAAGGTTCATTACAGTACTCACAAGCGTCCGCCACCTGTCCCTATCCTGGGCCAAACCAATCCAGTCCACATACCCACATCCTACCTCCTGGAGATCCATCCTAATATTATCCACCTATCTACGCCTAGGTCTCCCCAGTGGTCTCTTTCCCTCCGGTTTCCCCACCAAGACCCTATACGCCACCCTCTCCTCTCTCAAGACCACCACCCATCCAAAAACTCGGTGCAGAAAACCGTATGCTGCAACTCAACATCTAATGCTCCTGATGATGGGCGTATGTACCCGAAACACGTCGAGCTAAGAATAAATACATCAATAAAATTACCTAGTTGCATCAAGTTGGCATTTCACTTTATTTCATGAGGAAGATGCACGGTCAAACAACCCTCAAGTTCAAAATTTGGGTCGCTTTTTCGGAACCGAATTAGACAAGCACGTTTGTCCGTCTGTCCCTAGAAACTTAAATATTAGACGCAATTACTACTTTCGTTAATATAATCTACTGCGAAACACGATCACTTTAGGAGAACCCCTACGTTTAAACATCGTTGCCAGTTACACCAACATGGCTACATTACGAGCTCGAGTGATGGTTGGTATTTAATCTTTCACAATAAGAAACTTCTAGCGCAATTGTGCTTTAGTGACGTGGGAGATACCAGTGTTGCCGCGCGAAATATTCTGGCGAAATTACGATAATAAGAAACTGATTATCGTAACCCAACCGCTGCGAAATTTGTGTAACATGGTAACCAAACATCTTTTGGCAACGCTTGTGTTTTTCAAACCAAATTTCGGAGCCCTAAAATGCAACACGCCTTCCCTGGGTATTGCCCATTCTTTTGCATTTTTCTTGGGACAACGTTTCTGAATACAAAATGGAAACATGGTTAAAATATTGTCAAAATAAATGCTGCCTTTAACTCGTGTTTTGTACAAAGTAAGTGCAGGTTGTTGCAAGGCAGTGTCCTTCCGAACTCTTGTACATATACCGACTGTGGAGTTTGTTGTTGACCTTGGCAGTGGTTTGCGCTGCAGAAAGACAACCGCCCTTCTTTGTGACCAGTAACCAACGTGTTCCACATGAAAGTAAATTGAGCTGAAGTGTAGTCGTGTCTTACGCGTGTGAGAGACAATACAATTTTTTTTTCTGTAGTGTTCTATGTGGTTACAACTGCGCATAAACTTGACTTCATGATGTTATAAGAAAAACTTCATACATTGATTGAGACTCATGTTTTGGACACGACATACATGTGTTCTCCCGACTGCCGTCGCGAGTGCTAAGGTTCTCTACCATGCTGTGCAGATCAATCGCATCTTCTTTTTTTTTGGCATGGGCATTGCTACATTCAGGGCCACGGAAAGCGGGTTCGGGCCCCGGTGAAAAAAAATGTTGCCCCCCCCCCCAACAAGGGCTGAGCGGCTAAAAATCTTTACACTGAAGTCGGAAAGACTGACGCTCAGTTATAGAGTGACTTGTGCTTTATCTGAGAGGGGTAATGTGTACAAACGACAAATAACACTACCGAGAAAGACAAAAAGTACGTAACATAGTCGCGCCCAGGGCCCCCTTCCGAATCGCCAGACCCCGGTAATTTCTACCGGTTTCCCTTCCCCCCCTCGTCGGCACTGGATACATTTAAGACATATTTGTGCCAGATACCCAGACTGGGGCTCTGAAAGGGACGTGAATTCTTAGATACACCATGAGGTACACTAGTGCTTAAGATCTCTCTGTCCGTTCTCATGTTTCACCACCGGTTCTACCCAACAAATTTTCATACATTAAGAATAATTTAATTGTAATCTCTGTTGATTCGACAGAACTCCCACTTCACATGAATCTCAAATACAACTACGCCTACATGTCCAAAAATTGGCCAACATGAAGAACTGCAGCTTTGCACAAAATCACGTCACACTAAGGTACACAGTTACAGGAGATAGTGTAGGCGGTGTAGGGGGTAAGCTGCAGGGTAGACGACCGAGAAATCTTTAAAGGCTTTCCATTTCGGGGGCCCACCCAACCCCTCATTTGATGGGAACCAGTGGATCTTCCGCGGGTGTAAAGCAGCCGGCACATGCACCTAACCATGTCCAGTGTCCAGTTTAAGAAAGAGTGGCGCTATACCGCCACTTCCACATACTTCATTATGTGCACAGCGAAAATTTTATTTTACTCACGGTATACACCTGGAAAGTTTTGAAATGTGGTGCTGGAGAAGGATGGAAATATCAGTTGGACCGATCATGTGAGAAATGAAGAAGTGTTACTTAGAGTCAAGGAGCAGAGGAATATCCTACATGAAATAAGTAAACGGAAGGCTAACTGGATTGGTCACATTTTGTGTAGAAACTGCCTTCTACAACGGGTTATTGAAGGAAAGATAAAAGGGGTGATAGAAGTGAGAGGAAGACGAGGAAGAAGACGTAGAAAGCTACTGGATGACCTTCAGGAAAGGAGAGGATACTCTCATTTGAAGGAGGAAGCTCTAGATCGCACTATGTGGAGAGCTCGCTTTGGAAGAGGCTTTGGACCTGTCGTAAGACATACTACTAAATGAATGAATGAATACACTTCCATTCGAAACGTCTTTCTCTTGCTGCAGCGGGGGTGGGGGTGGGGGTGAGGGGTGTTATTATATACTTAACAAGACACTCTCATTTATGACTACGTGACTGTAGTGTGTGTGATCTGCTTTACAGGAGAACGTAATATTTACATCTGTAATAAATTAACATAAAGGACAAAGACTTGGGCGTAATTACTATGGGGAGACTCGGAAAACACGCACTCAGAACCCTTGCTCCCATCCCGACTGCTGTCAACACGTCTTCCTCAGTCACTGCAGTTCCAACATGGAAATACTCTGCTTTTGGTTGATCCTCAAACCTCAACAGAATGCAGTGTCCTTTTTGGCACAAAGGGCTCCTTCATTCACCAATGCATGTGGATGCAAATACGCACATTAACAAACAGACCAATAAAATATCCGGCACCTTCACGGGCTGATTAAATGTATTTACAGACATCCTCATTGTGTTTCTAGTGCAAGGTATTGATAGGTGTGTTATCGGCGACGCTAACAATTGCTAAAAAATACGTAGTGCCTGTGACAGCGAATATATGTGGAGCAATAACCGAATGATACTAACAGGGGAATACTGAAGTACTCTTCAAGAAGCCTGTCCCAATAGCACTTCGTTAACCATACACCTCATACAGACTAGCCTGGGTTTGAACCAGAGCGTCCATGATATTGGTAAGTTATCGTCTAGCTGCATTAGCGTCACGGGTTCTTCAAGTTTGAAGACATGAGGATAATTATAAACAAGATAGGCAATGTACGCATAACGTAACATTGAGGCGCGTCCGCGTAGCCATTGTTGCCGTTGAAAAGCAGTATTACATAGTCTGAAAGTGTGTCTGTAGCTTTAGTTATCCAGCATGCAAAGCGCATGCGCCGTATTATGCCATCTGTGGCCTGTCTGGATCTACCATATTTTGCCATATTATCTCATAAACGGTCCGATTTTCGAGGGGGTGGGGGTGGGGAGTTATTAAACATACAATGTATGTTACGATTTTCTCTACAACTTTTGTCTAAACCATGCCTGATTATAGGAAGAATTCAGCGAGAAATTATCATAAATTTACATGGATCTTCAAGTAAAGTACCCGTTATGATTGTCGGATTTTAATCAGACTTGAATTTTCTCTACAGATTTTCGAAAAATAGCCGCATATTAAATTTCATGAAAATCCGACACGTAGGAGCGGAGTTGCTCCATGAAGAAGTACAGGCAGACACACAGACAGACGTGACGAAGCCAACGGCCGCTTTTCGCAATTTTGCGAGGGCGCCTAGTAACGAATTGGAAGTGGTTTTCCCAGCAACTGTCAGAAATAAGTGAGGCAGTAAATTAGGACCACCAACGACTCTCTTTAAAATCGAGCTGTCCTGCTCCGTGCCTTGGGGCTAACATTCGTCCTGAAGAAATCCTCCAGTGAGACGTCCTCGTTCGTTGTGGTCACCAGTACACAAACATGGAAAACCGTCCGTGCAAGTCAATACCTCCGACAGCAGTGCGTCTACAACGAGTCTCAGATACTGTGTGGAACTGTTGCTCTTTGATGAAGAATTTTCTCCCTGTATCTTCTCCACTGTCGCTGGATGTTGACACACTGCCTAAAGACCTAAAACATCATTCCGTTTAAAGGAGAAAATGCCAAACGAAGCAGAAAACGCAGACTCTTCGCTCTGTTGCTTCATATATCTCTTTATTATTTAGTTTCCAGTGAGATATGGAACAGCCTGCGTTTTCCTGATAGGTAGGAAAATAAGGAATGGGAAAAATAGGACGTCATTCCGACAAATCATAATTAGACTGATACACATTAAACTCAATACAGAAAAAAACAAGAAATTCTGAATCGGAAAGTACGATTAAACCGCAATTAACTGGAAACAATGGCGAAATGCAACTCTCAGAAGTAGTAGATGGTGAACCGTTAGGTAGGTGGGTGGGTGGACGGACATAGATAGATAGATAGATAGATAGATAGATAGATAGATAGATAGACAGACAGACAGACAGAAACAAATAGCCACACGTAGGTAAGGAAAAAATAACAAAAAGTATACACATGCTTACAGCAGCTAAATTAGATTCTCAGTTGTTGGAAATAAAACTCAATACAGAAAAACAAGAAAAGGAATTCTGAATCCGAAATGTATCTGCTGAAAGTAGGGATAAACAGCCTACCGCAAAAAAAAAAAAAACAGTAACAGATGTACACACATACTTAAAATAAATAAATAAATTCATTAAGAACTTCAATTGTTTGCATTTTCAATAATAGTTTTATTCACTAAAACTTCTTTCATTTTTCCGCTGAGGCAACCGTGTATTTAACATGGCAACTATTTCTTATAAACACGTTCTAAGGATCTTTTTTTTTTTTGTTTCCAACATTTCGTAAATATAGCAGCAATAATTACATTTCGTTTCCATCTACAGATGATGTTAACAAAACTGCCTTTCAAGTATCTCAGGTCCAGTCAGAGTTGACCCATTGGTCACAAATCTATCACATCGTACAACAAGATGATCTTTTCGTAAGCCACGCGCAGTCACTCGCAGACACAGTCATCTCGGCCACTGCAGAAAGTCAGCCGTCCTGATGAGCATTTGACCAGGTCTTGCGCATCTGTGTATATCAAAATACGTTCACCCCACTTGCCAATATAGTACACTGACTCCGTTTGTTTTTATTACATCATATAGCAATATATATATTAATATAGATTAAGAACTCTGTCGCAGGATGTTTAAAACAACAGCATATTTACACAACAATTACAATCATGTTCATGTTTTTTAAAACAACCCTTACGTCTTAAGTCAATCAACACTACAATCATAAGTATAATTCACGTTACAAGCTACGTCACTTCCGCTTCGTCTTGTGAGCACCTCAGTTCTTACCCCATATCGATGGCACCTCAAACTTTATACAAAATAAAACTTATATTCTAGTTTTTTTTTCAGTATGTATGTATGTATATATATATATATATATATATATATATATATATATACACACACACATATATAGCTTTGTACATAAACGTAGCACATTTCGAACAATGTGTTTCTTCCAGTTCATAAATTACAATTACACACTTTTCTCCAGCCACACTGCAAACAAAAAATAAGGTGTCAGGTTCAAGTGCATGCTTCTCAGGGGCGAATTTAGAGCAAATTTTTTTTTTTTGCTGGAATTTTCGGTAATTACTGCCCTAAAAGGTGCATGTGTCAGCCATATTTAACTAAATAAATTGCACACCATATACTCTGAAAGTCGACATTTACAAAACTCGTTTCACCTGCTGCTGAAAGCAAGATTCTTCCTCGATTCCGGTAATCACATTTAACAATTGAAAAAGAGAGGTTGGCGAAAATAAGCAGTCGCCACATGGAACCGTCATGTCATATTTTAAAGTAGCTAACAGTTTCGGAGTAAATGTTACATGATTTTGAAAAATACGGTATCACCAGTAGAACCTTAATTTTCACTCGAAACCATCTGTAATGCATTTCTTAACCAATAAAAGAAGTAAGACTCCCAATGCCAAAGCATCACACAAGAAAGTTCTGTGACGCGCTGGCCAAGCTTCAATATTGCGAATGTCAATGCGTGGCCAACCGCGCTCTACCCCCAGAGAAAAAGAGTCCCATGCCCCCTACACGTGTGGCCCCCAAGAGGGTAGTGCAAAACAAAAACCGAATACCCGCTGGATGCGAGACCCAAAGCGGGACGCGCTTACGTTACGAAAAGTCGGAACCGACCTATGACTCTGCGAGGTGGAATAATCCAAATGACTACACGAGCAACAACCCCCGTTAACCCCCCCCCCCAAAAAAAAACCTTTATTATTATTATTATATTATCATTATAACAGCATTTATTGGTCGATTCTCCAGAACATACATGTCAAAGGACCACGACTACCAAAATCAGAAAAAAAAACTGTATCTTACACTAATGTACGAGCTAGACTTTCCCGAAAAATTACCAAGATTTACTTCCTCCAAATATCTCCCGCAAAAATGATTTTAGGTGTTTTATTAAGACCTACTGTCGATATCATGGTTATCTAGAGATTTTTATTTCATGATACGAAAATGATATAAAACACAAATTCCATTTGGAACTTTCTATTAACCGAACAAAATCGTATACACGATAAAAGACCTAAAAAAAATTTCTTCTTTAGTTTGGCTGAGACCGAAAATAACGCGTAAATATTCAAACGCGTTCAAATTTGTTTACGTTTAATAAAGCAATAATGGTTTGGTGCGCTCAGAAAGTCTTAAACAATTCTGCGAAACTGATGGGTTAAGCTTTGGCGCCTTTTATATCCCTGGAACACCAAATTCGGGAAAAATGTGGGTCGTGCATTTAGTTCATTGAACTCCCTTCTTCACAGCAGAGCAAAACATCGACCACCCCCCCCCTCCCTCCAACTGCCACAGTAAAGGTATGTGCATTTCAGAAATATCACCTTCTTCCTGACGCTACAAGCTTTCATACTACACATGGGACTTCTACGGACCAGACAACACGGGTCAATGAAAATTCCAAGGGAAAGAATCAAATTAGTCAGAGACTTTACACCGAAACCATGAAAGAAATAAAAGCTGCCCAACACTGAAAACTGTCCAAAAATACTCTACGTGTATACAGACGTTCCTCTCACAGTGCCGTGTAACTTTCAACTTATTAGAGAAGTCGGTGTCCATGTACTTTTTTTAATTGTGTTTAAGTAATGCCTAATTTTGCCTCAGAAATGTCACAGCAGTGGACTTCGATGACTATTCTTTTGTAATAACGTTGCGCGTACAGGGATCATAAGGACGTATCTAGTCTGCTGGACGCCGCTTGCCCGTGCAGGGCTCAAGTCAGCGATTTTCAAGTGCGATTACCAGCTATTCTTATAAACGGTACAAAAAGGACAGAAGTAATCACATTTAACGTAATATGAAGGTTCGTTTCAATCTTGGTTCTCACGTATTCCCACGCTCTCGCAGTGAATATTGTCCGTACTTCCGTCTTGCACAATAAATACTTGAGAAAAGCTAAACAGATGTTCATGGATCTGATAATGGGAAGTTTTACGCTCTCAAATTAATTCCTATCTCCGTTAAAACTGGATTTTTAACAAAAATTATTTTGAAGGGTTTCTGCGCGCATCTCGAGATTAACAAACGCATAACTCGCCAAGAATTCGCCAGATCTAAAGATTTTTTTTTCCGAACGAAAATTTGAGAGAAGAATGAAACGCCCTATATGAATTGTCTGTGTCTTGCGGCTTACGAGGCAATAAAAGTCACTAAACGCACCAGACGTTTTACGGATTTTCCGTACACTTCCACGCTGTTTCCACAAAGTGTGAATGCACTCAATACCAAACCCTCTTTCAACAGCTGACGTGTTGGAGCTCCTTGCATATTAACGTACATTCACACAAAAGCGTACGTTAGAACTAACTTAGTCAAGACAGATGTCTGCTTCAACATTGTTTGTTTAGTGCAGAAGGTGGGTATCGTGCAATTCACACTCATTTTTGTTGAAACTTAACACCATGCAACAACTGAAACAGGATACACGTGTTTCATGAGCCAGGCAATATCCAAAGAATGTCACGGGACCTCAGAGCGTAATCCACACAACACAATGATCGTCACGATGTGTGTGAACAACAATTCTTGTTAGCTAACAACACTGCAACTTCATTACAGAAATATAATGGCAGTCCAGCAACCTTTAAAACGAAAGCTTGTCTATATTACCCTCACAGGCTTCAACAATACTTCAGACTTCTTATGCCATCTGTATTGAGAGTCACGCCGGACTTGAGCCATTTAAAAATATGCGTTCTTAATATAAATACATCTAAACATATCGTACACACCAACTTAATACAAATGAGGCATTATACTAGATGGCCAGTTTGCTTGAACAGACTGCCAGCCACTTCTGGGATGTTTCATTTCGCCTAAATTTTGTAATTTACTTGGATAATATTTTCAATGTGTGATGGAAGACTACCTGAAAGGAAGATGGCTGAATAGAAATTCCAAAGTGTCCACCGCTGTATTTACAGATGATCAAGTTAATCGGAGAGAAAACATTTTTAAAAAACTAACCAAGAATCTTAGTGACATTTCAATACACCATAAAGTAAACATTTCAGAAGGGAAAAGTACAGCAATGTCTGTGTTTGGCAGGAAAATGGTTTGGGTAAAAAATGTTGATAAATGGGCAAACAACAGAACAGGTCAAAGACATCAAGCATACAGGATGGGGAATACCTGTACGGGAGAATACCGATGATCGGGCAGAAAATTTCGCAAAATGTAATCACTTAAACGGTACAAAAAAACAGCATTCTGGCAAAACAATGAATGGTGAAATTCAGCTACAATTACATGAAGTACTGTACAGTATGAAAACTGGTCATGTTATGTGAAGGGAGTGCTGGATCTGAAGCCAACGCGACAAAAACAGACCAGATCCAGCGTACATGCGCTGTCTCATAAACACATGGGGCTTCTCCAGAAAGGATTATGTCAAGGATACATGGAAACGTCTGGGGACAGCAAATACAGCGGAAGAAATACAGAGTTACCAGATGGACTGGACAGCGCAAGTGGACCGAATGGAGGACTGCAGGTCTCCGAAGAAATTGTTGGACTATGAACGTACCTACCTAGACCTTCCCAACTACCACTGGGAAGGTCTAGGGAAAGATAAAGCAGTTTTGAGGAGCCTCGAGGAGTGCCCATAGAAGATGAAAAAGAAAAGATCATCAATTTAGAGAACAACTGTGCACACGTGGTTTAGACCACCTGGTATACAGCACTGAGCCTGCAACATGGTCTGCTCGGTCTGTGAAACTACGACAACACAGGACGTATGCACAGGTCTTGTTATACAGGAACCACGGGAAGACCAAATTTATTAAGACACAGCAATTTTTCTTGAGTTCGAGAGTTTAGGTTACCATCACAGCAAATTCCTGATCGCTTCATCTGCCATTTTCAGTCTTGCTAATTTCCAAATTTCGAAACATCCCTTTCGACTTTGCCTTACGTGTTCCTTCACTGGTGTGTTGTTAAAGACCGGACTTCAACTCAATACATCATCGATGCCAGGGCCGGTGTAAGACATTTCTGGGCCAAATGCAAAGATAAATTTGGAGATCGTACCCACGCGGAGTCCCAAAGTGACAGTGCGGATACATGCATGTTACAATTTACGTACAAAATATGATTTGACATAAAAACTGAAACACAACCCGTCCCGTAGGCGTTCCCGGGACGGTGGTGCCCCATCAAGCCGCATTGATAGCTACATCCTTGAACTGCCAGTGATCAGTGCACTGCATTACCATAGTGGACCTGAATCTCAGCGTCACAATAAAACTCTGTCTGAATACCACGACAGGGAATTACTTGATTCGCTCTAGAAACAAATTAGTGCAACGGATTTTGTACAAAGGGCAGAAGAATACACCCCGCTGACACTTCGAGTAAGCAGTAGATATCCTGACATGATCAGTGCGCGGTTTTGTATTATGTGAGTCCATTAACAGTGATTACACACAGTCCAGCTACGTATTCAGTCCTGAGGTGACGGTATAAAGCATTAAAGCTACCCCGTAATGGCCACATGTACTCCGTACACTTCACTGGATACAGAATTGTTAAGCCATTGTCTCTTCATGTGGTTTACTACTGGAAAGGGACCTTCAACCGTACAGGTAACGATAAGCATTCACTTGATACTCGTAGTTTAGAGCGTCCTTCGTTTCATTATGTACAACTATTTCATTTGAAATAAGTAAATAAACTTAAAAGCCACGTTTACATGAAGTATTTATATAGGCCTACAGCGCATAAAAAACATTTCCATGGTAATCGATATGAAATTTAATATCGATATCGGAGGTGGTAATATCAATATCTAATCGATTAATGAAACACTTTATTGTACCATTATCTAACTTCGAACTTAAATGCCGTACTTTGTCATTGTATTACAAATTGTTGTACATAAATTTTCATGTTTGTACCGTGCATCAGTGACGATTAAAACAGTTTAATATCCAACAGACGCACAAATATATAATTCGTAGATACAATTACAATTATTATAAAATATTTAAAATTGTACCAACATGTTTCGGATCACAAGGGATCCATCATCAGGGAGCTTTTTACAGTGCTTGGCTAAAATTACAGTAATGGTTCTATCGTGTCCGTTGGTATGGACCCAGTCGGTGTTATGGCAGCATATTTACCCGTAGTACGTGTGTGCACTGCACAGTGTAGAGGGGCCTCTCTACACTGCGCAGTACACAAACGCACCACGGGTAAATATGCTGCCATAACACCGACTACGTCCATATGAACGGAATAGATAGAACCATTACTGTAATTTTAGCCAAGCACTGTAAAAAGCTCCCTGATGATGGATCCCTTGTGATCCGAAATATGTTGGAGCAATTTTAAATATTTTAAAATATTTTATAATAATTCTAATTGTATCTACGAATTATACATTTGTGTATCTGTTGGATAATAAAGTGTTGTACATAAACTCACACTGCAGCGTCAAAGTTCATTAATGATTAAAATATTCTGTTTAGATAGTAGTGATAGCATATGCACGCTTCACAGACCGCCAACTGTGTTTTTCTGTTCCCACTGCCGAAACGCAAACAAATATATATGGCTCTCATATATTTAGGTCTACAATTGTTTTCTCTAAAAATATGACACCAACGAATTATGCAGCATATCGGTACGTCAGATTTATAACGATACTTTATATCATATCGTATCTATATCAATCACAATTCTAATGTACCCTTTAAAACACTGGGAGTAATGTACGTACCGCCAAATTGGATTCAGCGTTCTGCCAACAGAGCGTGTCGATGTCTTCCGTACGATTCTCACAGCCAGCCCCGATTTTTTCCCATACAGTATTCATCGAATGAAATTTATAATGGACGCAAATTGTGTTCTCCGCGAAGCAAAACTGAATATTTATACACTCGTCTCATTTAGCTTAATTTTAGCTGCGGAAGGCCGGGTTCAATCCCAGGTAGGTCCACGTTAGACCTGCGGTGGACAAAGGGAGGTTTTTTTCCTAGTCCTTCGGTTTTCCCTTGTCGGTATCGATCCACCAGTGCTGCATACTCATATTCCAATAATCTACATGTTGCTCTTGCCAGAAGGACAAACTGGCGAAGCCTTGGGACCTCCCAAAAACCAATGCTCTTTCAGAAATCGGAAAGAATTTGACACAAAAGTACTTCTATTTTTATTTTATTCTCCAAAGGGCTAAGCCTCATGTGATGAAGACACTCGAGTGACAAATAACAGTAATGGAGCCCGACAAATCACAAGGTCCGGTTTAGACCTTTCCATATATTCTTTAAAATAAACCAAACACTTCCGAGTGTTCACGACAAAGCAACCATTCCGCGACACTTTGTGTGTTAACACTGTCAATGGGCTTCCAGAAAGAATAAAGGAGCTACAAAGACTCTCTTGTTAAGAAGCTCTCAGATCTCCATTCAGAAAGAACACTTGCGGCGACATTACTCTGATACACACATTAAAACAGGACAATCTGACACACTGCAAGTTAGTGACAACTTTAGTTAGTATAAACCGTAGCAGCCCCCAGGTTGTGGGCTGGAACGACAAGATCGGGGTTCGATTCTTGCTCAATGCGTCCATAATATCTCTGAAGACAACCAGTCTCCCATCCACACGGTACCAGGGACTTCCTTTAGTGGTAACAAGGCGAAGAGTTAGCAGGCCAATCAAGCCTTTCGATCGAAGAGACTGCAGAGTTATGCAGAATAATCTTAGAAACCGACCAACTTAATGCACAAATTCTTGATTTATAGTAAGTTTATTATATTCCTCTACATGTTTCGAGCATTGTTGTGTTCATCATCAGGAGGTCAAATTGTACTGTACAGCATCTGGTATCGTCACACACCGTACGTGGCCGTCCGGAGTATAATACAAATTGACCTCCTGATGATGCGCACAATAGCGTTCGAAACATGTAGAAGAATATAATAAACTTATTATAAAATAAGAATTTGTGCAGTAAGTTGGTCGGTTACTAACAGTATACCGAGATGCACGATCAGCAAAACATCAAGAGGTATGCAGAGTCGACAGGTGGCATTTGTGAATGAGAAATTACAAGAAACGTAGATGAAAACATTCATGGAAAAAGTTCCTCGGAAACAAGAAAATAAAAACAGATTTTCGGGTTGAGATTCGGACCCGAAGAACGTCTGAAGAGAAAACTGGGGAAACATTCGATCAGTGTCTAGTTAGAAGGTCCAGAATACGTGGAACGGTAACTACAAAGCCACCATGCTCCACTGTAGCAGGGTGCGCAGCCTAAGGAAATATTTTGTGACATATATTCCTTTGTCCAAAACAGAAAATCAGAAGGTGAAGAGCAAAACTCGACCCATATAGATCTTGCATCACGGGTTGCAGCGGTTATAGGAAGAAGTAACTCCGTACGGCCTCATCTGGTTAATAAACTTGCCCTGTGGCCAAACGGCTTAAAACAACAACGCATCTTTCGCTTGCAACACGGATCTTGTAAAAATGATTAATACGAGGGACAGTCAAATTAAAACCTTAAAAGTGCGATAAAAATTTGAAACACAGCTCGATTGTCTTCTAAGTTGACAACAATGATACTCATGGTTTGAAGAGTGGCCGACAGGTTGCAGTACGATGCAGGAATGCAACACGACAGCGCAGTAGTAGTGTAAAGATGGCGGCCCCGCTTGCAACATGCACCAAAGAAGAACAGCGTTGTCACCTGTTTTTTAAGTAGTGAATGGGTGAAACCTACTGAAATTCATCGACGAATGGAAGTTCAGTATGGTGATGCATGTCTGTCACTACAGCAAGTGTACGAGTGGACTAGGAAGTTCATGAACGGCTTTAGTTCTGTAACAGACTCTCCTCGACCTGGTCAGGCACACGGAGTAGTGACATCAGAGGCCATTGCAGCAGTTGAAGGCATCCTGAAGGATAATCGCCGCGTAACAGTGAATGAAACAGCCGCACATCTGGATATGAGCCATGGATCAGCACACCATACCGTCCATGATGTTCTGCAGATAAAAAATATTTAATATTTAAGGTTTTCATTTGACTCACCCTCGTACTAATTTACGGCGTAAAGGAGAGTGTGAGGAAACTGCAAAACAATATTACACTCGCGGAACCCAAAGCGAAAACGCTCAGGAGCACATTCGAAGTATTGCAGCCGTACACAACACACCTGTCAACAAACGCGCAGAAACGGTCGATGAATGTACAGAGGACGCGGAATAAAATTCTGTCATAAAACCGGAAAATATACAGTTTTCAAGAAAGAACTTGGTTGTCAGTCATAAAAATAGCTGGTAACAGCGTGAGAGATTGCTCGCAACCACTCTTCAGAACCGCTGGGTTAAACGGATACACGTATTCTTCGGTCATGATAAGAAACTTGGTTTATTTTTATTTAGTATATCCATCGTCAAATATGGGTTACATATTTCATGACCCAAAACACATTTTGATTGTTTTTACAGAGATTTTTGTAAGGATCTTCTAAACTAATATTTCTATAGCATCGGATGAAGGTATTTCCTGTCGTTGTTTGAACAAGCTAAATTTCAATTCAAATTCTATCAACAGTCTATATACTAAACTTCACTGCTAGAAAATCACTTCATTCTGCTTCTTATTTCAGTCTCCCCCGTTCTCTTCGTATAATTATCGTGTCTTCTTGTGCCTTCTTTTTGGCCATTATTTCTCCAGATGTGATCAAACTTCACTTTCTTACCTATTACATTGTTTGATTATCCAGTTTTACGTTTATTCACCATTATTTATATCACCGCCACATTAAAATAATTTTGCCTCAACCCTTTCTTGTTTCTCTGTCATGGTTGTATTTGCATATTCTCTTACACTGTCGTTGCTCGCGTTTCTTGTTATTAAATGGTCATCAATTTCTGTCTGTTCTATGCACTACCCCTTGCATTCGTTTTTATGAACATCCCATATTCTGCAGTGTCTGGAGTTACGCATTGTTTCTACTCAGTACTTCTTCCGATTAATTACTCTACTTGTAGTTCGCGTATTCACCTACCAACTTGGCGCTAAGCGTCACGATAATACAGCTGCACCCAAATTTATGGATTAAACTAGCGAAGGCCGCCAGTTTCGTGACGTCAACAAGTTTTTTTTTTTAATGACCATATCACCACGTGCCATGGTAGCGTACTTTCCAGTACCTTATTATGTCGATGGTTGGGAAACATTTCCATCAATAAACTGTGTTCCGCGACCCCCAACGATTTCTTGTTCCTTACTACGATCGATACAACACAATTAAAATTATCAACACGGACAAGCACCCAGTTTCCGTTGCAAGCATCAAGAAGGGTAGCCACTTAGAAACACCTTTACATACAGATGGTGCAACAACCTTAGATGTCGAGATCTGCGTTCTTCAGAGCCAATACGCAACGTGTAGTGGGACCGACGGGTTGTCCTGAAACGTCTGTCGGGAATTACCACTACACGCTACGTAACAGACCAAAAGAGCACAGTTCTCATCTACTTCGCGGCGAAAGCCTGAAACCTCAGCTGTAAGCTGCGAAATCACTTTTGGGTTCCAGGCGGCAGTCTGCTGTTTGACAGGATATAACTGTCCCTATCAGTACAAAACAAGAAGTTAATTTTCGATGTATCGGCACGGGTACATCGGTGAAAAGAGGCTGCATCGTCACGTATAAATTCAGTTACGTGCAAAATCATTCTCACATGTGTGCTTTGTTTTGGTGTTAGCCTCCCCTAATATTTTACCGGTTTTGGGAACGCCGCGACAGGACGCCGATACACATTTGGTCACGTCACTTCCGCCGGGTGGCTGTGTTCTAAACAAGTGATGCACAAACTTCACGGTGACTTCAGATACAACTTAGATGATGACTATTTGAATCAATTCTTCACAATCGCTGACAGAAGACAAATATTGACGTCACTTCCGTTGTTTGAGCATGATGCACAGAGCCGTCTCGAGATCAATGCGCACAATAATATCTTGCTGCCACTAATCTGTTTAAAAATAAATCACCACTTTCGGGGAAGTTTCCACTGAGCAAAACACGAATCAACTTGCTCCAATAATTCGGTAATACTCTGATCCACAGTTTTGTTCCAGGGCTCCGCCAGCCACCAAGCCACCAAGTCTGGTTCAAGGATCTGCAAAGAAAACAAAGACGCTTCAGATAATCTCACCAGACATTCAGCAAAAGACTACACTAACGCCTGAATGAATAACTGCAGTGCAGATTTTTCAAGTTAAATCTGGGTGTCAAAATGGCGTTTGGTGACTACACCTCCAGTTACAGTTCTACAATTACGACGTGGTGCTGCTTCTGGAAGACTATAGGGCAGTGACGAAACAGAGAAACTTTCCGACGCTGCACACAATCTCGTCTTCTCCATCGCACGGACCCTTAAAAAGCAGGTGCCGAAAAAAAGGGTGAAACAAGCAGAAAAGCTTCCGACTAGTATTCAAGAGGAGGCCGGTTCGCATCTCTGTGGGACACCGGCTATCCGAACAGGGGTTCATGAATTACCATACTACTTACAGGCAAATGCCGAGACGTTAACTCATATCAGGCCACAGCCGCTTGCTTTCAAATCCTTCCCAAATCTACATTCACTACATAACCCATCATTCGACGCTATAGGCTTTCGCGGACCTACGAACGTAGTCATTAAATAAACCAAAAATAAGCAAAACGCTGCAAGGGGCAGTAAACGAAGGCAGGGAGCAGAGAGTCCCCCCCCAAAAAAAAAATGTAATTTATTAAGATCTGGTCACAGTGCTACACACAGTCAGAACAATGGGCAGCAATGTATAGATTACCTTCAACACCCATGTCTCGCACAAATCAGTGATACGCAAACTCTATTTTGGGAATCAAAGGCACTGACATTGCATCAAAATACCCGTATCATATTAATATAAAAAACCTTTCCCTTCTTCATGTAATACTGCATCACTTGAGCGACAGTGAAGTTGACAGAAATAAATAAATAAATAAATTAATTAATTAATTGCCGGTCCCGGTGGCCGCGCGGTCTAAGGCGTAGGTCTACGGCCGCTCGCCTGCTGAGATTGTGGGTTCGAATCCCACCGGGGGCATGGATGTCTGTCTGTTGTGAGTGTTGTGTGTTGTCAGGTAGAGGTCT
>Ga0131853_10007606_pt1 | contig 19644 bp, 8 predicted proteins | sample TergutLab28metaG_FD_92764 | JGI IMG/M metagenome (GOLD analysis project Ga0131853, IMG submission 92764) | Labiotermes labralis P1 segment gut microbial communities from Petit-Saut dam, French Guiana - Lab288 P1 (version 2) (version 2) | ecosystem: Host-associated > Arthropoda: Insects >... | reverse complement strand
AGTTTAGTTTAGTTTAGTTTAGTTTAGTTTAGTTTAGTTTAGTTTTAGTACTTCTTTTCAACGAGTGGAAATAAACGAGAATGGAAGAGAGAAATTCAATTTATGAGAAGCAACTATACTTTTCCCTGCTATGGAGGACCGTCCCTCGAACCCACGCACCCTTCAGTTTAATGACTAGCTACAGGCTGAGTGAACACGAAACTGGGGTTCGTTTCCCCGGAGAAGCCAAAAATATTTTTCTTCTTCTCCACTTGTACACAGGCTGGTGGGTACAAACAGGCTTCTGTCCAGTGAATACCGTAGCTTTTTCACTTTGTGGTGAAGCGAGAAGGAGCGAAATTTGACCTTTCGAGTGAGCGTAATGCCTAAGTTAGGAATGACTGTTTCCTATAATTATGCTACTCCATATGTGTCCATGAACTTGTGTACATTTTAGGATAGGAACACTACGCCGGTACCGGTCGTGCATCCGTATGCTATCAACATATTGACTGGCCTATCCGGGCCCTTGATTACCTTATTATTATTAAACTAATACTGAAATGAGTATAATTTAATTATCGTTGTTAACGTCTCTCTGTAAGCATACGGAACTATTTGATTCGTTTTGCTTTCACCATGATAATGAAACAAAGAGCAATTGTTTGTACTCATTAATTCCAAAATTCATTGTGCCGCTTTGTTTACTGATCACAATAGAACAAGTTTTTTTTTTTTCATTCGTCAAAAGAAACGGCTTCTTTTCCACCCAATTTACATTCAGCGATGTAAATTTTTCGGTATAGTTTTAGCTTTGTCAAAAGAATTTCAAACAAAAACTTTGAGAAACATTGAAGAGTATGTTTTGAAAGGCCTGGAGTTTTGGAATGCAGCCCGCGTCAGCGGCATCTCGTTTCAGTTATAACTTAAGTGATCTGTATGTTTCACGCTAAGAGGATGAGCGGCCTAAGGCGACTCGACGAAACCTTCAGTCCCGCACGTTTGTGTCTGGCGATATACGGTTGATTATGTTTACGTCTGTACAAGCGAAGGCGCCTTATTGCATCGTGAAAACGGATACCTTGCGGAATTTTTTGTAAAACAGAGTTGCAAGAATTTGCGTTGTATTTATTTCGCCATGTCTGGCTGCCTCCCTGTCCGTTTGTTTTACTGGTCCCCATCTTTCAACAACTCGAGAAACCATGAACGGATTTATATAAAATTTGTTGTTTCATAGTTCAAAATTAGATAAAAATCGACCAACTTACACAGAAACCTACATAATTTTCTGCTCGGTTTTCACTAAACATTTATCAGAGCCAAAAGTATTTCGATCAAATGTTGGAAGGAGAATATAAAGGTATTTATTGAAAAAAGAGTGACCAACTTGATGTCACTTGCATTATTATTTCATTATTTGATGCTCAACATGTTTCGGATGCAAGCTCCTGAGGATGGATGTATTAACATCCGAAACATGTTGAGCATTAAATAATGAAATAAGAAAGCAAGTAACATCAAGTTGGTCTCTCTTTATTCAACTATCAAGATGATGCACGGTCCAATAAACAAAACGTATTTATGTCCAAATGCACTTTTCTCAACTCATATATTTCCATGAAGTTAAGGAAAAGCGACGGAAAGTGCCTGAATTGATACACACTATATATTTACTATCATTTTTTACTTCCATGTCTCACTTACTTTATGATATACAGTAAGATGCAAACTGGATAAACGCAGACTGTTTTCTTCATGCATGATGTGTTTACAAGTATATCATAAAAATTATAAAAAAGATTTTCACAAAAATTACCGCATCAATAGTAATCTGGAACTTAAGAGATCCTGAACTTGGGGTGTCATTAGGTATACCAATGGCTCAGGTATGGGAGAAATAGTTTGTTTCTGCATAGATCATTAGGCAGATACACAGAGTTTAGCAAAACTGAAGAGAAATGTTAAACCTTGGATACTTAAAGTCCAATGTACTTGAAACCACAGTTGACACGATATTTCCCTATTGTGAGATAGTGGATGAGATTTTGTAATATTAATTTAAGATAGATACCTTTAAAAAATATTATTCCGATAATTTTTATGTCCATAAATCTAGTCGTATTTAGACTACATACGTGGAACATGTGGTCTTTCAGCTTGTCTGTGAAATTACACAAATCATTGGTCAGATTTTTAAATTATGTAAAAGTGTGGATTATTTCTGTCACCTTTATTTGAACCGAAAAGAAAAAAAGATCAAGTACTTCCTGACCTTAATTAAGCAAAACACCACCAAAAAGTATAGGGGAGCAGACGTGTAACTCCACGCATTCTTAACCTCAACACTGAGTGAAAATGAGTTAGCAGAATAATTTTTCGACTTCATTACTTCCGGTCGCCATTTGATAGGAAATGAGTCTGGTTATACATTTTAGGTACATTATTTACAAGAAAGCTGATTATGAATACGTAATGATGCGAATCGCGATTTCACGACACTTATATTAAAAATTATGCGTGTGTTACAGCAGTTATACTAAACATTTCTTGTCAGTACTTTTGGACATAAATGTAAATTGTGGGGTAGCAGTAACGGTCTGACAAATGCCTGACGCTGTATGTGCAGTTTTGAGCTCCTGATGATAGAGGGAAAAACCGTCTGAAACCTGTAGAGCGTCTTCCAGAAATAAATAAATTGAGAAAAGTCGCATCTCGTTGATTGTATTCTGCGAATATATTAGCGATGTACGGACCTATGAATGTTAAATTTACTGAGCAACCTTTTGGACACGAGGACCCAATCTAGAGAAGAATGTTTGTGGGTCACATTATAAATGATTTCTATGCGTTTTACTTATGTGTGCTTAAGAGTAAAACCTAGTGGTCAGTAGTGCCTACATTGGGACGGTGAAACTTATTTGAAAATAATCTAAAAATATTTAATTAATCGTACAATATTTTGAAGCTGTAGGCGGTGAAAGAGGCGAAGATTTCTACAGTGGAAACTCCTCGAGACACCTGGTGTGTTTTCAAGTACTTACATTTAGCCGCCACTTTACAGTTCGGCTCCTCAACCTACAAGCCATGAAGTCAAGTCACTTTTTTAATGAGATGTAATTCCCATTTACATTTTGTTATGTATAGTGTGTTGTATTGTCAATAATACAACATAATTGTGAATAACAATTTTGAAAGAACGCGAGCAATAAAATCATTTGTTGAATTTCATATATTTCAGTTTCGTGTTTCCGAAATAATTTTGTGGGCCGCGTTGCAATTTAAATGTGTCCCTTGTGGCCGTGAGCCATATTTTGCACATTCCCGGTCCGAAGGTTCTATAGTGAGAGGTGCTGAACATCATCTTCGGTCGGTATTGCGGTCAAGAAATGTATCAAAACATTTACACGACTTGTTTATTCTGTGACGTTTTGGTGACAGGGTGAACCCCAAGTGCTGTTGTAGTTCTGCGGCGGTGGCGCAGTTGGTTGAGGCACTGCGCTGCAGGCCAGAAGGTCGCGGGTTAGATTCCCGATGGTGTTACTGAAATTTTTTATTGACATAATCCTTCCGGCCGCACTGTGGCCATGGGGTTGACTCAGCCTCTGACGGAAATGAGTACCACGAATATTTCCTGTGGGGTGAAGGCGGCCGGTGCAAATGACTGACTACCTTACCACATTCATGTGCCGATTGTCTTGAAATCTGGGAGCTTCAAACTCCTGGAACCCTCAGGGCCTGTGCAGGCCTGTAATGGGATTGCTTTAACGTTTACTGTACTTTATAGAAAACCCGTATTCGTAGGTGGTGGTGCTATTAGAGATACGCATATAGAAAAGTAAATGAAAGAGCGTTTACGCTCGATTCTGCTGATGTAGTTGGTGTCCAATTGTGTTTTTTGTGAATGCAGTAATTATCCTTCGGTTTACATTATAAATAGACAATTTTTTTCACAAGTTATTAAGTTATGAAGAGGAATTTCACTCTGTGAATTATGTAACATATTACTAAATTTTAAATTATTTTATAGTAGCTATAAATTAAAGTTAAACTTTAAAAATCAGATGGAAAGAAGAGACTTTTCAATGTTCGCGATTTAGGCAAGAATATTGCTTTATTTGAAGGCTCCTCTTTTTCCCCTGCTTGTCCTTCTAATGGAAGCAATATAGAGAAGATCATGTGGGGCCTTGATGGAGTAAAACAGGAGGAAAAAATAGTTCTTCGGCAACAAACATGTCCCCGTGCCGCTTTTGTAACGAAAAATACAACGTGGACTGACTTGAATACGAACCTGGGCCCCGTGGTAAGATGTCGGTGACTAAGCGTCTTAGCATGGTCTGTCGTAACCTGGATATAATTTATAAGACGGAGTCGGATCTATAGGTAAATGCCGTTTGGCGTCAGCAGGAGGCCGACTGAACTTTCGTGCCGCTGTCCTGCTAGTGGCGCTGCAGCTGGCCTCAAGAAGTGACCCAGATTTGTACCTCGTACAGGAGCCGGCCTTACAGTCACACCAGCTGGTTGCATGCCCGGGCGACCTCGTCTCTTCTTGCTAAAGTAACCTATGCATCACTTCCTGTGTTTGTGAGTGAAGTACACAAGACGGCGTCCAAACAGCAGAGGTACTGTGAGCACGGAACTTATGTTGTGTGATGGGGTGGGTTATTTAACGACACTGTTTCAACTGAACAGCTTACGTGGTTTCGAAAGAGAGAGAAATTACACGAAGAACACGAAGTATTTAAAATTTCCACTCAAAATTCCTGAGCATGAAATCTGATGGGAAAGCAAAGCTTGCTCATTCAACTTCATCAGAAGAACCTAGTTACTCTTGAAAGCACATTAATACCTAGCATACAAATTCTGTGGTCTGTATGTGCATTAAGACACACAAATAACGGCAATACCGACCACAAAAATATGTTTTTACACGCTGTTTATTTATACCACTTTCTGTCTCAATTCATAACTTTCGCCAAATCTGCTGCTTTCTGCAAAAATCGCATAGAGAGATCTGCGTTCTTGTTGGATATTACAAAACTTAGAGCGGTAATTCCGCACCGACGTTTCGGGGCAATCTATCCGTCTTATATTCAAGGGTCTAGAAGTCTTTTCGGACATTTTGATCCTTGAAGGTGGAGTCGACAGCAAAAACCTACATGCGGAATGTAAGCAAACGCGGAAGAGCCTTTTGTGTGCAAGGAGGAGTAAACGTATAATTTGGAATAATGCGACAATGGGCCCTTGAAAGATTTGTTTTTGTGGCGCAACAGCCCACGTTGCGCCCAGGTCGTCTCATTTTTGAGATGTGTAGATCACACACAGTAAGACACACCCACCCACACACACACACACACACACACACACACACACACGCAGACGCACACAAACACAGCTGGTAGAACGTTTTCGAACGAATGATCAGCTCGTCGCAGAGGCCACTACCTACACACTGCAGGCAAACACAAGGAACGAACATCCATGTCCTCAGTGCGATTTGAAACCGTGACCCCAGCAATCAAACAGTTGCAGGCTCACTCCTTAGGCCGCACGGTCACCGGGATCTGCCCCGTTGCAACACGTTGTTACGTAATTTGAGTGCACAAACAGGGCGCCTAAGGGGTCTTTCACTGAGTATTGTCATTTGCCTTTCAAGATTCACGCTGCGTTCAAACGTCTAAATAGCTTAGCCTAAAGTATAGCTGCAGCTTTCCAAACTGCTAGACCTTAGAAGAATTTATAAAGTATTGTTGCTTTTTATCAATTTTAAACTGTATTAGGAGTAAACTAACCACCCATAGACTATAGTTCGATTCTCGACCTGGCTTCCTGTGTTGGGAATATAAACTGGAAAATCTGACAATCATTTTGATTTGTGTTGATAACAAAGATTAGTTCTTGCTGTTATTGGAACACTTCTCTCACCATTCAAAGAAACTGTTGATATTGCGTGTAATTATTCTATATTAACAATGTTAAGAAAGTATTCAATTTTATCTGACACGTGGTAGACGACGGAACACGTGATATCAATAACGAACTGAGAACTCGCTTTTATTCTGTGGACGAAATAATGATATGGGGCAAGTAACACAAATAGTTTTTAGGGAACTCGGGGTGACATAATGTTGGTGAAAGCCTGTCAGGTTTAATTCCACTTCTTCGTTCGAATTAGGGGTTCTCAGAGCGATGTTCCAATCAACAAAACCGACTCAAAATTTGCAGTCTCATTAATGCTTAGCACAGCGTTGGATATAGCGCGACGCAAGTACTGGGGGACGACTTGAGCTGTAGCTGTCAACGAGAGAGCACAGCGCTCTGGTTTCAGGCATCAGTGCAACGTTATTCTGAATGTGGACTTTGACTAGTGAAAGGATGATTCTGAGTTAAGGTGTCAAGATAAGAGGTTTTATTAAATTTGTTTAGTGCTAATTTATTAAATTACTCATAATGCTGAGGAGAGTATTTGGAAGTATGAAGGTTGAAGTAACAAGAAGCTGGAGAAGACTGCATAACGAGGAGTTTAATAATTTGCTCTCTTCGCTTATTGTTTGTAGGATAAGGTAATAGGAGGGTGAGATAGAAGGGTTATGTTGCCTTCAGTGACTGGAAAAGAAATGTGCCTTCGTCTGATATTTTACTCTGAAAATTTCTAAGGAATAATCCACGTGCAAAACCTAAGCATACAGATTGTGAAACTGTGGACTGTTTTCATCAAGTGCTGTACTGGCTGTTGCTGAACACCGCAACGAAATTCTGGTTTCATAAAAGTAAGGGATGTGGGGGGGTAGTTGTTAACCAGCTCTGTAACTGTCAGCTTCTCAAGGCGGCCAATGTTCTATGGAGTTAGTCATGAGGCTGTTCAGAGGAAGACGCTCCATATATTGGCCATTGGCCTGCCTTCTCCTTGACGTCACTTCTAAGTGCCATATCCATGAACTTCGCATTTACAGAAAGACAAGTGAATGTTTAGAATTATGGACCGCCGTCTCATAAGCCCTTTTTGAATGTGTGAAAACCGTCTTGAATTTCCCTAATGCCGAACTACGTCCTTATTCGTTTTGGCCTTTGAATGGACCACCGGCGGGACTGGAGGAATGCTGACCCCTGCAAGCTCGCAGCTCTGCTGTCCAGTGAACTGCCTTTCCAAACTATAAACATTGCTAATGGCGTAAATGGATCTTTTGTATTTAGCAGAAGCATGAAGACAGTCCTATTGGTACACAGCTTATCTGGTTTTTAGGTCTTCTTCATATCTCACCATATTCTTACGGTGATAAACGGAAGCAATCAATTAGCCTGCTGCATTCCCTTGTTTGTCCCTCAAAATGTCGTCCTTATTTTGTATGCTTAGCAGATTGTTAGTAAAGATTCTGACCTTCTGATTTGCTTCGACTTTTCAGTGACGATGTAGCGATTTTTTTTCCGAGAACAACATAAAAGTGCCGTCTTCGATTTCCTACCTGCTCCTCTTTGGGAAAATAAAATTTGCCACTTCAAATAATTGCTCTCAACGTACAAACACTGCGATATATGGTTTACTTATCGACACTGTTGATGAATCAACCCATGCCGCTATAAGTGCGTAGTGAGCTGGGAGGGGTTGGAATGAAGCTATTGTCTCATTTAAGATATTATCCCAACATTGGCTTGGAGGGTTTAAGTACAAGGAGAAAACTCCTCAGTCTTTGGTCTATTAGAACATGGAATCTCCCGAAATTGATACATATGTACATAAACATGTATGATGTATCAACTAATTTTACATATTTTACATCAAATTTCGGTTATGAGAGTAAGTTTACATTATGTTGTGGTCTTTCGGGGTTATGGTACCTTTTAGTCTCGTACGTGTGTCATCCTGTAGCCAAAAACACATATTAAATATTCACTTGTGCGAACACCCAAATTTTATACATAAAATTAATATTCACTAACATAAAATTTGTTTTTCCGAGATAAGGTCTGTGGGAGAATAATATTAAAATTGCTACTAAGGAAAATTGGTGTGCAATCGTAGCCTGCAATCGTATAAATGACAAGTGGGTCTTGACGAAAATGAAAATTAGATAGGTTTAAGGTTTACCCCAGATTTAGATTTTTATTCGGCTATGTGACGGCTAGTTATTTTGTTAGATAATTACTGACATTTCGGAGCGATCTGGTGCCTGAACCTTTAGGATCGTGACAATGTTACAGACGATCTTGGTCTTGAGTACCTAAAATCTGTCACACTACTGTTCGGTGGGAAGGACGTGACCTCTGTGACGTCCTCTGTTTTATCCTGAGAATGGAAGCAGCATGTTCCTCGGAGACTCCGATGTCCTTCTAAAAGTGTGCAGTTCGTTGCAGTTTTTTTGAGCAATCAGGGGTTTTTTGTCACTCTATTTTCAAGAAATATGTCGTAGTTTTGAGTTGTTCCACATCGTAAATTTTTATTAATATTGCATGTTACTATCATGTTGTAAGGGAAATTTGACGCAGTCTGCTTTGACACAACTGTACATACGTTTTAAACTAAATGGAGTTATCCTGACACCCGGTACCTAATAGAAAGCCATCAAGGACTGGGATTCAGTGTATCAGGGTAATAATACTGACTGTATGGGTAAATCGCCTTCTGTATTCTTCTGACATGAGTTGAATGACCATATAGCAGATCATCAAGCTGCTGAAGTCTAAACAATAAACCATTGTAAAACTTTCGGATAATTATAATTACTTCGGCAATGTAACTGACATATTTCTGATATTGCAGATAACACTGTAACACAGTGTTTACTTTTCTTGAGACAAAATTATAATTAACTGATGTTATGAGAAAAGTTATTAAATGACTTTGTAGCAAAATTACGTATTCTGTTCATAAGAATGTGATGATCCGTTTAACCCTACCACTACGATTGCTGGTGGCAACAAAGTGTAAAACGTGCAGTGCTAAATAAAGTTCAAAAATGGAAATTAATTGATCTGAAGGGAAAAGCCTGTAATTATCAAGAAAAATGAAAGATAATTGTTTTATTTGAGGACAATTGCATTTCTTCTATATTTCAATAAGTTTTAATAGTCCGAATTTTTGTACATCAAACCCCGTGTGCTATAGCACATCAGGTGTCATTTCACAATACAAAGTACACAAGAACATGGGTACAGATTTTATTCTAATATACTACAGAATGAGATAGTTAGAGGATGATATGAATATGCACTTCAATATAGAGTTTGCACTGTGATGTAAATACAGATAGTAAAGTCACAGCCTGCACAGAAATTATCAGAAATATACTGCAGAATATACCGTAACGTAGGTACAGAAATTAATTTATTATCATGCTACACACACACACACACACACACACACACACATATATATATAATGTGTTACAGGTACGGCGAATAATGTAAATGTATTGCAGAATCAAACTTTATAGTAACCGTGTGAGTCAGTGAGTGCGTGACTAAGTTGAAAACTTCTTTTCCGTGCTTAGGGAGTTTCTGTGGTTACGACAAGTTTAGCGTTGTGATTGAGAGCATTACTGAAAACCACCTAAAAATGTTACTTACCTCTGACAGTACCTCCGAAGTGCAGCGGTCATTATGAAGCAATCCAGAAGAGCTAGTGCCCTGCACCTTTGTACTTAGTCCATAAAGACTCTCAACTCTCATCACAGATCTTTTCAAAATTACAGTGTGAGTATTCAGCGACAGTTTGTTAAGTTATGAAACACTCAAGATGTTCCTATGAATCGGTCAGTTTAGCAGCCACGTACTTTGCCAATAACATCTATCAGTCCTTATCTTAAAAATTATAGAAATTCATGATAGGAATATTCGTTGAAAATTGCCGAGTTATAAAGCAGCCTGTAAATACCTATAACTTGGTCGGGGTTCAAGGGCAGTCCTTTGCTAATAACACCATTCGCGCTGTCCCTTAAGGTAGTCTGGAATTCGCCGTGTAAATATTTAGTAAAAGTGCACTAATCTATTAAGTAGCCAAGCGATACCTTGCCTTATTCGGGACTGCAGTGTCCTAAATTGCAGATGCAAACTGTAACCTTGACTCTAAAGAATTTCTCAAAATAATGACATGAGTGCTGAATGAAATTGCTGTTTCATTCCATGGCTCTAGGGCTTTGCTGCATACTGTAGGATAAACCGATGGATTATCTGTGGAAATCATGGCTTCAAACGCTACGAAATGTCCCGTAATATGACGGAGATATTTCTCGTTTATTAGATAAAGGAGGTGCAGAATAAAGTAACATGCAGAGAAATAAATTTCAGGTTGTGTTTGAGGCCTTATGTCTGTATCCATTCAGACTGTGTCTTACTGGGGAAATGGTGTAGATCAATTGGCACAGTGCAGTCTGATTGCCTTGACATTACTGTCCGGTGTGATGAGCACTGACATGTACGGAACTCATTATTGTGGGTCATAAGGAGATTTAGTAAGGACAGTATTTATTTATTTATTTATAAATTACTGGCTTCTGCGATACGATGTCCTGACCAAGATTTCGGAGGATCATACTGCCTCCCTTTCAAGGCAGAAAAATGAACCACGCCGAGCAGGTTGGAAGGTGTCGGTTACAAATATTGATAATTATTTAACGATATTGTCAGTAGCTCAGGTTAACAGCAACTAATATTTCGACGATTAGTCAGTGAATATAAGGGATGTGAAAGGAGGCCATAGACTGTGTGGTATTTCTCTGACGTGACTGAGACCACGAGTAATGTCAGCTAGGTAAGAGGTTTTTTATCCAAGATATAAACCCCTGACACACCGAAGAAGAAGCGGGATTTATACCTAATCATAATGTGGGGTGTTTATATTATTATTATTATCATTATTTTCTACTTTGATTTTTCCTTTAACTCAAAAACTGATTGCTAAAAGCTTGTTTAAATATACTGTAGTTCTAACAACTGGTCCTGCTAACTTCTTGTGTCATATTCCATGTCTGTGAGTCATTTGGTACTTCATAGGGCTAAATAAGTCTATGTTATTTCATTACGTTCCACATTCCGTGCATTAATTAGTACAAAGTTTACCAAGAACCAAAAAAGACACTGATGTATTTTCACCTACGTGTTTCGACCGGCAATCCGGTCATTTTCAGGGTGGCATTTCTGTTATAAGAGAACAGTGTGATCAAATGTGTGCAAATACTCTGCAACATTGAAATTCATGTGGTTATTGGTTAGAATTTTTTGTAGGATGATAGTATAAAACGATATAAAGTAAAATAAAATATAGATTATAAATGTCAGAAGTTAGAATTATATAAAGTTTGGAGCGATGCATCCAGTCGGCAAGTGTCGTGTGATGTTTACATTAGGCAAGTTATCGTTATGCCTACTTCCAGACAGCTGATTGCAGTTTCCGTGTTGATTGAAATAGATATCACCCACAACATAATGAGCACAAAACAATCCAAGCTCCACTTCTACAATTTCATCCCAGAATCCAAAATTTGACGAATATCCAGTTTTCCCTGAAAGGAACAGATATATTGGAACTTGGTTTCCAACACAACTTCGAAAGTTCTATAAAATCATGTCTTACTGACCCAGTCGTCGGCACGGAATGGCCATCAGCTGTCTGGAAGTAAAGGTACAGAATACATTCCGACATCCTGCACACGAGAAAATTAAACAGCTACCACAATACAACTCGACCAGTTACGTTCTACATGAACGAAAAATTTATGTGTTAAAACAATTATGCAGCAAACTACATAAACATAACTCAATTTTGAGGCATGCTGACAAACGCAAAGTGATAATTATCGTTAATAAGGATATGTCCCGCCAAAAAAATCGACTTTCCTCACGGAAAGCCAATGTCAGTTTCTCTTCCTACCTAGAGACCCAACTGGTATCTATCAGAAACAGTTAGTCAAACTCTTCATCAGATATCATTCCAATAGACAAACATAGAATTTAGTACATCCTGCGAATTATTTCCACCCCACCAAAACTCAAAGCACAAATCAAAATCCATAAAGAGGACATCCCCATTTGACTTGTTATACTGTATACCAACGCACCAGCTTACAAACTAACAATATTTCTCGACAAAAAAACTATTTGCATTACGCTACAACATACTGCAGCGCCACTGAGGCACATACCTGTCTACCACGAACCCCCTCCCAAACACTCCTGCTCCGGAGAGTGCAACGGTCACGCAGCACGACGTCACATACTCCGGTACCTACCTCGCCGACTACTACCGTTTACACTTTTTCAGCCTCAGGTACTCAATATCTTAAGATATGTTAGCATAATTATATAAATATTAATGTAATTTTTAGTACAGGACTAAACCCCCCCTCCCACACTTACCGATTATATATATCACTCCACACTTCATATAATTTTAACTTCCGACATTTATAATGTATATTTCATTTATTTTGCTTCATATAATTGTATACTATCATTCCACAGAAAATTGTAACCAATAGTCATAAGAATTTCAACGTTATGGAGTAATCTGACACTTTTTGATCATACTCTATTCTTATAACAGTAATGCCATCCTGAAGATGGCCGGATTACCGGCCGAAACAAGTAGGAGAAAATATTACAATAAAAATACATCAGTGGAATTAAGTGCATTTTGTTGGATATGAATACACTTTAGGCTTGTGTTAATTTAAGTCTGTTAACTAATGTTTATTTTATTTTTGTTCTTGTTGTTGTTCCCAATAAACTCGATCCGCTATGAAATTCGAACACTCAAGTCAGCTCACACTCTTCAGAATTTTTGTCTTTTGTCTTATTTAACCAGTGACTGAATGGTGCTTTATTCTCTCGGGAAGCAGCACATCGGATGTGAGACGCTAATCTTTGTTCGGATCCTTTTCTTATCTCCGTAACTTTGTTGCAAGTTGTAAGCCGCAACTCGCTCTGTTAATATTCTGCTCTATATCCCAGCCTGCGTGCTGTTGCTAGAACTCAAGAGCGGCGTTCCGACGGTCAAACAAATCCAAAAGTTTTGAACTGTGCTGTAAAACTCACCTGCATACAGAAAACGAGATCTTGCCCTTAGAAAAAGAAGAAATATGTAGGCAACCGTAAAGAGAATGCACATTGAGTAGACAATTGATTGATGAACACGGGATTTTTCGGTCGGCCGGTTTTCACTAGACTTTGTTGATCGATTCTGTTTGACTTCGACTAATTCAACATTCCGCCTCATCTTTCCGTTTGTCTTATTTTTTAGCCCTGTTTTCGTAAAGAGGAAGGAGTGTGTGTAAGATCAGCATGTTTTTGTGTTTCTTCTCCAATAAGATTTTAACTACTGAACCAATTCCGACCCGCATTTAAAAAGAAGCATCGAACTATTCGAAGTATCACGTGACTCATTGTCTCGCAAACTGTTTTACCTGTCAATGTTGGGCATCGGGTTTAACACCGGACATTTCTTACGTTATTTAATTTAACGGTCATTTGCCAACTGTAGAGGTTACGCAGTGTCTAAATCTGAAATATATCCATGCATATCACCAATCTCTTACGTAACGGTTGAAGGTGTATATGCGCCAGTAACGTTAAAAAATCGTATTTGTATTTTTCGTGTACTTAACTTCGCTGATTAGGCAAGGCGGATAACAGCGTCCCGAAACGTCGGTAAGCAACAGTCAACCAACGCTGCGTAAAATCCCAGTAGAACGAACACTTAACTACGACGGAGCGCAGGTCTGGACCCTTGAATCAGAATGTGCCTAAGGGTTGTGAATGATATGTGTGATGTTCAGTTAGGCTTTTAAAATAAATTGGTATTAATGAAACGCGCGTTAATTTAATATTCCCGCACGCTTAATGCACTTGTCGCATATCACGTTTATTGATTAATTAAATACCTCTTTATAAAAGGTAATAATTTTCTGTAGAGGAGACATCCCTGTGTGTTCTTTCAACTAAATAATAGAAGTTGTTTTAATCAATAAACTACCTTTTATTTTAAAATCAATATTTGTTTTTATAAAACTGCCATCATTTTATAAACTCACGCCTGACAATCACCCTTAAGTGTCAAAACATGTAGCGTTTTATTAAAACAAATGTTAGTTTTATAAAAAAAAGACATTTGTATTTTAAAAACTGTCTCTATTATTTAGTAATAATTTTCATACGTAAACTAGCACTCAAAATAGGTAGAGATTAATGAACTTCATTTATCTAAATCCTTTATAAATAATTAAATTGTATAGAATCTACAAAATGTCAGAGGATAAGTCTGAATATTTATTGGCCTTCTCTGCATGTAAAGTTGTTTTTACAAACATCCAGGCTGCGCGAAAATCTCAATGTTTGGTGTAGGTTATCGTACTGGTTTAGAAAGGGGGACAGACAGAAGATAATGACAGACAAAAAGAACCTACGTAAAATTACGTTACTATAAACCGTCAACCATAACCAAAATTTTTATCAGTATTTAACATTTATTGTAACATGCTGTGGCCGGCTTCTGCATCTGCAGGTAATACAGAATATAAAACTCTTAGGAGATTAATTGCAAGAATAATTTTTTAAATGAGAGCTCATTTCCCCATTAGGATATATGTTTTTGATAAAAATTTTTGTAATTCTATTTATTCAAGCTATTCTATTCTAGAATATTGCTTTGAAAATTATAGCTGTTACCATAGTTAATTTTTTTGAGTATTTGGTTATGGCATACAGTTTTATTCGAGAAGTTTTTGTACAGAAATTTCACGGTTTTAAGTTTTTCCTCCTTGAGTGGAGTTTAGTTGAAGATTTAGAATATCTGCAGAGCGAGTTTGCAGTTCATAGCTAGTGAGCTTCGTTTTGAATCGGGCAAATAAAATTAAGGGATGGTAAAAATTATGGTGGGAAGTGATACGACAAATTGTTAGAGTAATTAAGCAAAATGTGAAGATTTTAGAGTTTGAGAATTTCTGGGGTCTATTTTAATGACTTGACTGTGATCCAGTTTTGAAGGTATTCAACTCTGAAATTAATATTATAAGAGCAATCATTAATTCAGAGAGGGAGATAGAGAAATTCTTATTTTTGGTATGTTCAGGGTAGGTACAGTGTGAACTAGTTAGTTTTATTTATTTTGTAAAACCATCTTCGTACGCACTTAATGTATTCTTAACACCTTGCCAATTCTCCACAATATTTCGGCATCATCAGAGATTTTTTATAGATGTTACCATAACCCTTTCGAGTGGTCCATTGTAAAACAGGTGAATGAATTCACGGTTATGATCTCCCCTACTCTATCGCGTACCATTAGAAAGCGTTATGATAACATCTGCAAAGAATACCTGATAATGTCACTTGGGGTGTGCCGCAACATGGTGGAGAATTGCCGAAGTGTGAAGATATGTTTAGTGAATATAAAGTTCGTTCTATAGACGAATTGTGTGTTGTAGTTGAGGGAATGTACGTTGGCAGGTCTTAGGTTTTGTTTGTTACATGCAGAAGCTGATGGAGCGCAAGGTACTGAAAAACGGTGATTGTTTTTGTGGGTCTTGTTGGAATAAAACTATGAAGATGGCGTATCGTTCAAAGCTTCTTTCAAGGTTTTTTTTATAAATGGTTGTTTTAGCTTAAAAAAATTAGCGGATGTTGCTTGGCATGACGCTAGTTAGTTGTGCCGCAACAGTTTTTTTAGATGTGCCCTTTGTAATTTTATTACTGGTGAGAGATAATTATGAAGTGTAATTCTACAGTGCCCTTAGACATATGACTATTAGAAAATTTAATTAATATGACTTAAAAATTATTTTGTGTACAAATCACCAGTTTGCTTCCACACCAATATTGTGTAATTACAGTGTACATCGGCATAGAAAAATAAGTTCGTCTTTGCTTTTAAATTAGAGATATAGCGTCACACTGTGATTACGTCAGCTGCATCTGCTTGGCACAAGGGCGTTCGAATACACCCCGTTGGTTCGACAGCTTGGTGTTTGGTATTAGCGTTAAACTGAACAACGATAGATTAGACGTAATGCTGATAATGACGTAGACTGTGGCACAGAACCTAACAGCAATTCGCGCGAGCACCACACTGCTGGTAGCCTATGTGAATTGGGGTAGCTGCCGTCCGCCCTTCAGTAATCACACAGTAAATAGCCCCTGGTAAAACTGACTTTTCAGAAACGGGCTGGGATACAGTAGTCTGTATAGCGACTCGCTACGGGTTGGAAGATCCGGGGTTTGAATGCAGGTGGGGCTGAGATTGTTCGTGTCTTTCCAGACGGGCCCCGATGGCTACCCAGCTTCTTGTACGTTGGGTACCGGGTCTTTTCCCCAGGGGTAAAGCGGCTTGAGAGTGGCGTTGGCCGCCCACTCCTTTCTAGCATCGGGGTGTGTATGGGTGGAGAAATACCTGTTCCACCCCTCAGTGTTTGCTTGGCATGTTACGAGACACTCTTTACATTTTTCAGTATTTGTGTGTGTGTGTGTGTGTGTGTGTTTGCATGTTTGTGTGTGTCGCTGTTGTGTGTGAGTTTATTGTTTTATGAGCTGACGAAAAGAACTGCTGAGATGACGGTGATGTAAGTGGTTAGAAAGACATCAATTAAAGTGGAGTTTTCAGAAGGGTGTTGTGTGGAAATGTGAGTGGTGGAAGATGGAGAATCATTTAGAAATTAAAACGACACCATGAATTTATATGAAAAGTAAAACACTATAATTACTGCAGAAAAACATAACGCTTCCACTTCAGGAAAGATATAAGTTACAGAAGTCTGAAATCATGCGAGAAATATTGCAGACTATGGTTTTTCGTTGTAACTCGAACATCGAATACTCTGTGTGAATGCACTGCATTGTTTATTGTAGTACCAATTCGAACGAGAACCAGCGCCGTATCTGCTAAGAATATGGCGTTACTGCACTTCCAATTTTCGAATTAATTCCTGTTTCCGCAATATAAGTGCCCTCCCACTCGAGAGAATTTTTATATATTTACAGCAATAATTCTCCAGATATTTCTAACAATCGCTGGTTATGCTTGTGACCCAATCAATTCCATCTATGGTGCTACAGCCCCTTCTGGGCCCTGGTTACCCTCAGAAGACGCTCCATTCTTCTGTATTCTTAGCTTGTCTCCTTCCACCTCATATTCATAGGACCTGTTGTGCACCCCTCTGGACAGTGTCCTCCCATATTGTTGTTTGTTTTCCCACTGGTCTTGTGCTTATGCTAGTATACTGGTACTAATCAAGGAAGGAGCATTGATAGTAGGAATTACTAAGTTTGGGGTATAATGCCGTTACCGTCCACCTGACTGGCCTTTGTCAACAAGCCCAAAGCCCCTGTCACTAGTGACCAACAGTGTGTACAGAAAAGCTGGACAAGTGGGTGGGAATTGTGGACAACAGTGGAGAGTGGAATAGAGATTGTTGATCCATGGGACTTTTTATCCGCGACTACAGCATGAATAACTCACTTCACTGTGCAGAGTGCTTCTTGAGAAAGTGATGTTATTTACAAGATATTTCCATGTGATTCTGTCCTGTGCCAGATTAATCCAGTCAATTCTCTCTCAATTTATATTTTTAAAATTTATTTCCTTCCGCTCCTCCCACTAACGTCTGGGCTCCAAAATTATCTTTAGCTTCCAAATATTCCATCTAAAATTTTGTAAGCATTTCTCGTTTCTTCATTCGCCTTACAAGTCCCACCCATGCCGATTCATTAAAATGCAGCTACAGAATGCTTCAAGCTGTGCGTTGTCTGAGCTATCGGCCTGTTTAATGTATATCACTTAGCGGGAGATGTATCTATGCTCCTATTCAGATTAAAGGCTGTCTAGTGGTTGGTAAAATTTCGCGAGAGTTTTAGACGTTACAGTGGATTCAGGTTTCGATTTTGACGGTTACTAGTAACACGGAAGTAAGATCTGATTTTCATGACAAGGATTTCGCTAGGCCTAATAATTATGAGTTCCGTCTATATCTTCATCGACTTATGTGTTGATTTCCTATAAAATTTAAGACAAATTCTGCCACTGAGAAGTTCAGGAGGTTGTCCTTTTTATATGGTCTAGGATTTCCCTTTGATGCTGCTGGATCTCTTCTGTCTTCCTGCTTGCTGTACCATGTCTCGTTTATTGTACTTCTCGTCTTACTTCCTGGAATAATTCCTGCCTTCGATCGCATACGTATTGTTTCAGAAACTTCGGCCCCTTCCTCACCTTGTGCTCTTTTGAAGCCATTTTTCGATCCGATATTTTTGGGGATGATTTTAAAAGTAATTTGTGCGAGAGTAACTTTATTTCTGGCCCAAAATTTCTTACGATTTACCTGTAATATACGCTTTAACGTATACTTTTGAACATGTAACCTGTATTCATTTCATCTGATAATTTATTATTTTGCCAATACTGAATTTCACTTATCTAATGTCGAAAAAGACATATATAAAGTATCTGACTTTAAATCTTGTGTAGACCACTACTATGTGGGTGCTGCTCTATGCAACGGCACCAGATTCAAATCCCTTCACGTCAAGACAGCTTAACTACAGAGCGTATATGTCAGACCATGTGCAAACGAGAGGACGGGAATCAGTTATATCCTATTCCGTAACATTTCATATTGTAATTTTATACTTACGTTTAGTGTGTTAGAGTCTTGTAATTTTCGTGACATATTGAATGCATCCATGATGATATTTGAGTGAAGCAAGACATGTTGGATTAAAGTAAAACAACCAAACATGACAGTGAACTTTTTTGGTTTATATTCCTCTGAAATTACTAGTAGGTAATTTTTATGGCGTCGATTCTACGCTTTTTCTATGCGTGTTGAATTCTGGTTAAGATAGACTTACTAAGTAAAATAGAAAAACTATGGGCTCGTTCTATCTTTTGTATCGTATTCCAGTGCTTGAAACTGTTACAAAATTGAATTTCAGACTGATGACATGTACTGTCTCACACACACACTTACGCATGCACATAATCACGCAAAATTACGTCTGCTGTCCGTCCGTTATAACCGACTCCTTTGCGTAGTTCACAAGACAATGTCTGTGAAGTTTACCGTCTTCGGAGATATGACGGTATGTATTTTGTTACATAGGCGTGGACGTTTCAGGGGAACGTGCTCCAGTCGATGCTGAAGATGGAGGGAGCATGGACTTGTAAAGCTTTAGTGCTGTCTTCCCTTGCATCTCAGAACAAAGCAATCATCACGGAACAAAATGTCTGACACTCTGCCACTTATAGTTACCCGCGTATCTACGTAAAGGTGAAACGTCATAATTTGCCATATTCTTGTGCAGATTATGATTTAAAACACTATGTCTTAGTTTGCACTGAGATGTTTAGAAAACTCCAAATATTCAGAAACACTTTTGGTTTATTTTCATTTCTGAAAGAAACTCTCAGCTTTATTCTTTTGTGATTTCCGTACAGGTCCACTTTAGAACCGAATATTTGATTTAAAACAACTTATTTTCCATTGCCTGTTATCAAGAAACAACATCAGAGGTTTTTAAATCTTATGTTTTTTGGACCGTGCATCATCTTGACAGTTGAATAAAGAGAGAACAACTTGATGTCTCTTGCTTTATTATTTCATTATTTAATGCTCAACATGTTTCGAATGTTAGTACATCCATCCTCAGGAGCTTGCGACTTATTTGTTGAGTTATTTCATGGGTTGTATT
>Ga0131853_10007604_pt1 | contig 19648 bp, 9 predicted proteins | sample TergutLab28metaG_FD_92764 | JGI IMG/M metagenome (GOLD analysis project Ga0131853, IMG submission 92764) | Labiotermes labralis P1 segment gut microbial communities from Petit-Saut dam, French Guiana - Lab288 P1 (version 2) (version 2) | ecosystem: Host-associated > Arthropoda: Insects >... | reverse complement strand
GAATTATTTAAACGGCTGAGGCTGTGGCTGTCCTAGAGGGTAGGACGCTCGAGCCATGAGGGAGCGTGGAGGTATTTAAATGCCGTCCTAAACGGTAGGACGCACGAGCTCTAAAGGTTAATATGTGACTATTTCTAGTGTGACTTTAGCAAGGAAGATATAGTTCCTTGAGGATGGTCTTAGGACCGAAACATGTCGGAGTGTTTTTAATGTTTTAATGTGTAAATTGTATAAATTTTATATATGTGCAGTGGTTGGTGTAGTAATTGAGCAACTCAACAACATGCACAGTGTAACAATGAAAATAACATTCTCTCTTTTTATGTAGCCTTTTGTGTGTTGCAAAAAAAAAAAAAAGAAATAATTGTTTGAATTTAGTATTTTGTGATTCTATGATTAATGCTCTTTTTATTACTTTTAAGGGCTTTGTTTCTGACACATTTTAGTGTGACGATGATAAAATGGACTCTGTACAGTTGGAATTCACGTACCTGTTGACATCTCAGTTGGAATCTCAAAGGTTATTCTTTGAGGAAAAGCTGGCGCGAGTGGAGCAGCAAACTCTTACTGAGGTATTTAATTTGAGCCATCCTGTTGTGTGTAATAATACAGTGATACTTATTACCATCTGAAAACACAACATGTATAATCAGCAACTTGACAAAAGTTTGTCATTAACTTTTAGGCTAAAAGTTAACGACAAACTTTTGTCATGTTATGCTTATTGGACCGTGCATCATCTTGATAGTTGAATAAAGATAGACCAACTTGATGTCACTCGCTTTATTATTTCATCATTTAGTGCTCAACATGTTTCGAATGTCAGTACATCCATCCTCAGGAGCTTGCGACTTACTTGTTGAGTTATTTCATGGGTTGTATTGCTCTGTAAGGTTAGAGGTTTTAGCATTAGCGTACTTATTTAGTGGTGAGTGTTTAGTTGTGACGTGTGCGGTTGTTTTAGTAAGCGTGTTTCTGCAAATATTGGCTGCTGCGGTGTCTTATGGTTCTTGGGTTTTCTTTGTGTGTAGTGTGTTTTTTTGATAATGTTTCCTGAGTATATTCTGATGTCGTGTGTATGAGTTACCACATACCTGGTTTGATGTGTGTTGGTGTTACGGTGTCACGTTGTTGATTATATGTGTTGTGTTTTTAGACGGTAATAAGTATCACTTGCTGAGGTAGTTATGCGTTATTGTTCATTCTGTTAACATAGTTACATTGAAACCACTGTCTTTTGTTCCCCCTTGCATCGTATTCCTGTGAGCATCATTCATTTATTGTGGTCCCTATAAATCAGATTTTGCAAAACTTCTCTGCAACTGTTGTTTCTGTGTGTTTACTATAATATTTATTTTCCACAGTTTGTTTTTAACTGGTTTCTGCATAGTTTACCTTTAATTAACTGACACTTCCAGAAGTAGCGATTTCTAAAGAAGAACCATGGTGTGAAATTTGAGGTTCTTCCAGTGGCGCTGCTAATGATTGAAGTCTGCTGGTCTTTTATGCCTTGTCAAGTTGTAAATAGTTGCCTGCACTTTAAAGAATTGTGGCACCTTCATTCTGAAGGCCAGGCAGTATACTGTCCTTTGTAATGTCAGTGACTGTCAGTAAATGATGTAGCATCACAGAAGGTCTTAATGTTAAGCAACATCATATCTAATCACAGAAGTATTTTGTGTTGTCTTGAACAACTTTTATGTCGTTGCCACAAAACTTAAAATTGAAAATAGGTCTTATGTATATTGGACCATGCATCATTGTGATAGTTGAAGAATAAGAGACCAACTTCATGTCACTAGTTATCAAGTTTTATTTCACTTCTTCTATGCTCAACATGTTTCGGACATTAATACATCCATCATCAGGGGCCCGCGACTTTTCTATTGTATCACCACATTGGTCGTGTGTTCTTGTCCAACACACGTCGAAACAAGAACACACAACCAATGTGGTGATACAATAGAAAAGTCGCGGGCCCCTGATGATGGATGTATTAATGTCCGAAACGTGTTGAGCATAGAAGAAGTGAAATAAAACTTGATAACTAGTGACATGAAGTTGGTCTCTTATTCTTCAACTATGAAAATAGGTGTTCTATGTACATTTCTTGGAACAGTTGTTTCTTAGTTGATCTGACTTTCTACGCTGTAGATTTTAGCTGGCATTAAACCTTCCAGAATATAATGTGTAAATGCTGGAGTTTAAGCATTTAATTCATATCTTGGAGTGTTTGGAATTTAGTAGAGAGGCACATGTATGTCTTAAATCTTTCATGGTAATGGAATTCAGCATAATCATCTCAAGGTTAGAGCCGTGTCAGAACCGTGATGATGGAGACGGAGTCAGTCTCTGAAATTTGCTGTGCCTTAACCACCTGGTGTGGCTGTCAGTCCAAGAGGACTGTATTGAAAGAGAAAGATGTTTGTGGCACACCTTACAGTACTAATACGTGAATCAGCTTTCTTTTATGTATTGTGTGTTTATACTGCCATGTGAGTGCCGGCTTCCTTCAGTGGCTCAGTGAACTCTGCCCCACGTTAGAAATGTCTGATTATGAGCTGATGGTTTCTAGTAGAAGCCTCCTTTTTTGAGTATGAGTTTGTTTATTGGTAGTTTACAAAGTATGGTCTTCATTAATAAGGCTGCAGGTAGTAAGAAAGTCAGTTAATGTTTTATTTGTTTCAAGTATATGCTGTGCATTTTTTGCTTTTTGGAATGTTTTGCAAAAAGTTGTATAGTATTATGTTTGCAGGCAGCAGAATTGCAAGAGAAACTGAGTAAAACATTGGAAGAAAGCCAGAAATTGCAGGAGAAACTTTTGCTCCTTTCCCGTGAAAAACAAGCTACAGACAAAAAGGTAATGGAAATATAACACAACCAGTATTTGTATTTCAGAAATAATTGTGTTCACTTGTAAAACCCATTGAGTAATGCATTTTATTTCATACAGAGAGGAACGTCCATTGAAATCATTGGGAAATGTGCTGAAAGGATTTATTTTTTAAGGTTTATGAAGTGTTATATTGTTAAAAAAAAAAGGCATTGCCTGTTTCTGTCAATTTTTATAATGCTTTCCTTATTAATGAGTATAGAAAGTAGGCTTTTAAAATAATAATACTGTAATGTCATCTTTCTGTACCGTTTGACCCATTTCGTATAATTTTTGGCAGTGTAGGATACTTAGCTTTTCTCTGAAGCTTCCAGACCAACTATGGGCCCACCCAACCCCCTGTTTTGTGGGTGCAGGGACTGTTAAAGTGGCTGGAGCATGAAACAAATCATCCATCTCTGGTGCTGAGGTTAAGTATTATGCGTGGGGCCATACCCCCTTTCCCCCATATACCTTCATGGTGTGCACAAAAACTACCTTAACCTCCTTGATTGCTTTTGATTTTCATGAAACTTGGTATGGCAGTTTTGCTGTTGAAGGACGCTACAAATTCATACTTTTCAAATTTCCTATGATCAGTAACAAAAACATGGTGGATTGGTCAACTTGTGAGGTAGTGGTGATTTCTTTTTCTTCTCCTCCTCCTCCTCATTCTCCTCCTTTTTCTTTTATTTTTTTCTCCTCCCTCCCCTTCTCTTCCTCCTCCTCCACCTCCTCAGATTGCATTCCAGTACAGTGCAGACCTGCACCTCCTTCACGTACATCTTGTAGTCAGCTCTTTTTTGTGTGTGTGTGTGTGGGAGTACACCCACAAGTATAATCTGAGTTGGCATGAGGAGAATTCTAACCCAAAGAAAGAAACAGACAAGTTAGGGTGTCCCTCAATGTGAAAGTGACTTTGATAGACCTAGTATATAACAGGACATGCAGTGTATATGTAGTGTAATGTTGTGGTAAATTAATGTAACCATTGCAGCCATCGAAATGCAACAGTACATCCTCTTTATTGATGAAACACGTATCGCTGTCAGAAACTGTTGAGTTACAATGGAAATGTGGTAATGGATTCCCTGTTAATTGTTGTGAGGCTGCAGAGTATTTCATGTTGCCATCAAAAATACAAACCTACTTAGGTCTTCATGTAAAGTGCCTAAAACGTTTGTCTGATTTTAACCACATTTGGATTTATGGATTGATTGAAAATTCTCAGTATTAAATTTAATGGACATCTGTCCAGTGGTAGTCAGTTTTATACTGGCAGACATGATGAATCTAATAGGCACTTGTCATGACGTATGCAGACACACCTGAACAGGGGTTAAGTAACTCGTGGTGTGTAGTAAGACTACAAAACAAAATATCTTTGGATATATATGATTTTTAATTATTTCTGCATCTTACCTTATTAGCACAAGGGGCAAAGAGTTCTTTTTTCGTAGCTGTATTGATAGCTACCCTGGGGCAAGCCTAGTCTCTTGCCCACTGGGTGTATCAAGCACTCTTTCGCCCATTTAAAGCTGTCATATCCATTAGTGTTTATGTTAGGAACACATGGAGTGTACATCTTGACACTTTCTTGGTGACGAATTTCAGTACAGTCCTCTTGGGCTGACAGCTGAATCAGGCGGTTTACATAAGCCAAAGTTTTAGTAGCCAAAACTGTGTCCAGTGTCAGGTTTCTGATGTAACTGGATGCCCAGGTGGGTTTGTTAATACTGTATTTATTCAAACATGAAACAAAGTTTTTCTGCTTCATCAAATGAAAAATTGGGGTGCATTATAATTGTGTACTAAGTTCTGTTTAGGCATTTTTGCTGAAAATTGAAGATTTGGAGAGAGTCATATTCTGCTGAATACGGTACACTATGGCCCTGGAGTTGACTCAGCCTCCAACAGAAGAGAGTACCAGAGATATCTTGTGGGGGCTAAAAGGTGGCTGGTGCGTAGGGCTGACCTTGCCACCTACATGTGCCAAGTGTCCAGAAATGCTGGGAACCTCAACCTACTTGGAGCCCAAAGGGCCTCTTCTGTTCTGTATAGGGATACCTTTACCTTTTATGTTACAAGTATGGCATGCTGCATATTTTACGTGTAACAGATAAATTACCTTTCTTCAGTTGCAGCAAGTTATAGGAAGGCTAGGCACAGCACAGTCAGACTTGCAGGATGAACAACAGATCAACCGTGCCCTACAGCAAAACCAGACTGCTTGGCAATCTAAATTTCAGGCCTTGGAGAAAGAGTTTAATGGATACAAAATTGACAAAGATAAGGTAAATATAATGTTTTTTACAGTATATATTTAAGGTTTTGAAGTTGGAAAACACAGCAATTGTTATATGTAGGCACAGGTTCGTGGCATTGTTGTATTGGTGAATGTACTTTACTGGTTCTACAAGGAACAGGCAATTTGTATTGCTTTGAGCACAATGAGAACACTAGAAAGTCTGTATGTATGAGTAGTTCTCTTTCTACACTCTCACATTTCTTCATGGAGGATATATTGGTAACATTTTTACTGGGCATCTGCTGTCTTGAGTTCAGTGAATGTGTCTGTTTTTTTGTCTGGTCTATGGAAAATTATTGTTTCAATATCCAGTTCTTGTATTCATCGCATTCCAGTATATGTTCCTTCCAGGCCATATAATTTTCTTGCTGGGTTAAAACTACTGAATGGATCTCTGTATATTGTAGTAAGGGTGATGTGTACCAGTCTAAATGACATGTGTGTGATCTTCATTTATTTACTCATGTTAAAGCTGTGTAACATGACATTTTATATGAAGAGTTTTGTACTGTGTACCAAACCCCAAACTGGAGGATTACACCTTCTGATGTAAGTGTGACAGCTTATTTCACATACATGCTACCCTCCATATGCACAGGCTGCTACATTCATCCATAAGGCATTGTTTGATTAGTGAATTCTAAGAGGCTATTACAATTAGGGGATTCAGCAAAAATGGGCAAGAACATGGTTTTGTTGGAAAATCTCTTGCAAAATAGCCATTAGGAATCTGTGGAATAGATGGGAGTAAGTATGTGTTAGGATTAATCTTAGGACAGTAGTCGGTGAGGATGAGTGGCATATGGAAGTGACTCAGGATCATTTCCTGTGGCTGGCTGTGATAGGTGTGTGGAACAGTGATTTATGATGTGAGTGTTTTACTTTTTTCACTACTGTCAGGGCTACAATGACGAATTCATTTACATTTAAAGTTTCACTACATTACTGTCATTAGGAATTGGCAGATGTTCGAGAGCAGCTGCGAGATGTTATGTTCTACTTAGAGGCCCAAAAGCAGATATCTGAGTCTGCAGATAGGGACGAGATTGCAGAAGGCCGGATTGTGATTGGTGAAGCAGCACAGCCTTCAACACCTGTTACAGGAAGTGGAAAAAAAGATCGCAGAAGGAGGCACCGATAAGTTCCTGCAACAGTAACTGTAATTACTCAAAATACAATACTCGCTAAATGTTACTGCATACAGAACAACAACAATTTATGCTATGCGTCTAATCTGAATAGTATCATAATTTTTGGCAATATTTTATGAAGATGTTGGTTCCTAAATCAAATATGCAACCATTTACTGAATTGTAAATTATAGGAAGTCCTGAAGTCTGAAGGTGTTGATGTATGCCAGTAACTATTTTCATTACATTGTTGAAAAACATCGTGTAGATGAAATAATGCTTCACCTTTGTGTGTGGGCCTTTGCTCTTTCCTAGCCCACCTTATCCAAGCTGTTTGTAAAGTCTCTGCCCTTTGTAAGAGGAAACAGCATGCAAAATATGTTGTGACTGTCAAGAGCGATTAAAAGTTGTTTCCATTGGAAAGCATAGTTGTAAGAAGTTGCCTTGCCCACACACACACACACAAAGGTGATGGGAATGTATGCATTATTTTCATAAATGACACATTGTACAGTGCAGTTGAGAGATATATTACATAATTTTTATTTAAATTATTTTGTGACAATGTTTGTCGTATAAGTCTCGAAGCTTTCGCATTGGTGGAATTCAGCAAAATGTTCTCGGTCAGACAGCCGCGTCAAGATGTGAAGATCTGATGTTCCAGGGAATGACTCCTTCTCCATCTTCAGGATGTTGCTGGTGGCTCGGTAGAGCATAACGCAACCAGCGGTGGACAGCCCAGGCTAAGTGCAAGGACCTCTTGACTCCTCCCACTAACCAGAGGGGTCGCATTCCATCCTGTGCCCTGGCCAAATGGAGACACACACATGACACAGGGTAGGACACCTAGTTATCAGTTCTGCTTCTACCAAGCCACTAGCAACATCCTGAAGATGGGGATGGAGTCAGTCCCTGAAACATGGGAAAGTCTTTCCATCTTAACACAGCTGTCTGCCTAAGAACACTTTATTGAATGTCTGTCATGTTTCCATGTAAAGTCTTTAAATACCCCATGTCTTTCCATGTTTCTGGTAACTATTTGTTAGCAGAAGGTGCTTGCTTTATCACATTTCCCTTCCTTAGACTCAGCCACCTCAGGACTGTAATCACCTTAAGGAAACTCATATTGTGTATCAAAAGGGTGTGGTGTGTGTGTACATTGCAAAAGAAATAACATAGTAAATATATATCCTACACTCCACTGATAATTGGGCTTCATTTACCTATGTCCCTTGGTTTCCAAGACCCTTGTCAATGGATATGATAATCTCTTTTCCTTTCTCTAATGGCTTGATCAGGCAACATTATCACCTTCTTATTGAAATGACGAAGTTACTAACTGTTGATAAGTTACTTAGCTTTGTTTCACCTGTACAATACTGTGGGTTAATACACTTCACAAGGCACTCTGTTCACAGAAAGTGGAGGTGTGGTGTGCTCTGTTACGTATCCACTCATTTGGCCCCATTTTCTTTGGTATTCCTGTTAACAATGTCTGCATCAACATCTCAAGAATTCATGAATCAGTTGGGTAACTGCCATCTAACACTTTTATTTTGAGCTGAGATCAGATGATGTGCTATGTCTAGCCAGGCCTTGGGTAGAATTATTTTAGAAGGACTTTTTGCTGTCTTGATTCCCAAACATGTAACCAGACTTTATTCTGTGGAATCTCCTGAAGGACACTGATTAAAAACAAGCTTCACACTTTTGAGAGAGTCTGAGACGAAACATTACTAACGAAGTAACTGCAGTTTGTCTCGCCTAGTTGGCAACAACTATCAAGAACATGAAGTGTTGTGGCCACACGTAAACAACTCCTGGCACGGGGAAACCACTGCAACATTTATTTAAGGTATGTGCTCGCCAAGTTTTGTTGTTATGATGTATAAGTAATTGTGGGTCTTCTCTATGTAACGCACCGTGTATATTACAACTTCTTAGACCCAAGCAATTTACCAATTCTGCTGGGCCTTTATTCTTCAGTGTATACAGTAATAGGTCACTTCGTGGGGGAAAACTGAGTTCATTGTGATATAAAGTGCTCCCCGTTCATGCCATGAAGGCATAACTCCACTTATCTCACCGAGGTACTAGACAAGAAGAGGTGAAACACATGCCACAGCTGCTTTACCCCCCAGTGAAACAACTGTTGGGACCCACTGAATAGGAGACTGGGAGTGCCACAGATGGACGTTCTTGGACAAGTGAAAACCTCTTGCCCTGGCTAGGATTTGAAACCCAGTTTATCCAGCCCCTAGCCTAGTCCTCTACTGACTGTGCTATGTCAGCTTACACACTATAATTGCTACCTTTTGACCTCCTGTGGTCATCAGGCATTTTATAAAAAACAAAGGTATATAAATACTGTAAAGCTGATTGTTGTTTCAGATCCAGTTTTATGTTTCTAGATTGTGGGGTACTGTGTCTGAATTTCATTCTTATGATATGGGCTTGCGGTGTTAATAATTATGGGTTTTTGGAGTGTTCTTGCAGTGTTTTGGGTATTTCTTTGGTTGAACAGTGTTCTCAGGTTTCTGGTTCAACCACATCACACAAAACTCACCCCCCAACAAATTCAGTTTTCTTAATTTTTCATTATCTGAAGGATCTGTCCTGAAAAGTAACGTTGAAATCAAAATTAGGTACCACTGCATCTGAAAATATAATGACTGTATTCCAAAATTGAGCTGGGACATTAGAATGTCTTTACAGTAATTGTATCAGAGGATAATGATCATTAGAGTTAAGTACATCTATGGTGTACATTTTCAGGAGCTCATACAGTAGGCTGAGGAGGCCCATAGCATATTACAGATAGGCATATATTCTATGTATAAAAGTGGATCTCGCATTTCCTTCTATGGACCTAATGGATAACACTCAAAGATGTGCAGTTTTCTTCATGCTGTTGCCAGTAGTGTATCCAAATATAACCGTTCCCCCACAATCTTCAGGTTACAGGTTACCACATGAAATGTGTGCAACTCTTTGTGATTAGTTACCCCCACCAATATTTGAGATCATAAATTTAAAAAAAATGTATATTCCGGCAAATACATACAATAAGCCAAGGCTTGTAAAGTGATATGCTGGTAGCACAGATATGCAGTTTAGACCCTCTTTCCTAATCTTACAACCTTACTTTTTAATTACATGGGCATGATTTACTTTCTCACTTTGGGTGTTGATTTTGCTGTAAAGAACAAGAAAAGCAACCATATCTTGGGCAAAGAATGGGTGCTCGTTTTATGTATGAATATTATTGAAGTCAAGGTTAATATTCAAGTAGTGCTCAGTACCATTCAAGTATACCATCTAAAGTTAATAAGTAATGAAGCTTATTAATATCATTCATGCTGTCTACGTTTTTACCACTATAGGTCATCATCAGAAGGCAACTTGACAGGCATGTGCCCACATATAGATTGCTTTGTGACAAGCACAATATTCCTTTTTATTTGTAGCTAGCTTCCCAACATGTTTCGGCCAGATATATTGACCATCTTCAGAGAGTAATATGCAGCAATGTTTCAAATTAGAATTACCTCACGCGGTTACAAATGTTGTGTTTAGAGTTATTAAAATTACTCAAATCAGGTTGTTATTAAAATACAGTACGAATATAATTAAAATACAGTTGCATAAAGTGTAAAATTAAATACAGTATAATATTATATAAAAATTATATTTTGTGTTCAGACATCTGTGTTTTCAGTTCTTGTGTTCTTATATAGTAGGTTTCTGGATCAGGTGTATGGTGTGTGATCTATACACTGTACACCTGATCCAAAAACTTTGAACACAAAATATTATTTTACACTGTATTTAATTTTGCACTGTACATATTGTATTTTAATTATATTCCAACTACATTTTAAGTACAACCCAAATTTTAATTATGATAATTTTAATAACAGTAAGCACAACAACGGTTGTAACCACATGAGATAATTCTAAGTTGAAACATTGCTGTGACTCCCTGAAGATGGCCAATAAACCTGGCCGAAACATGATGCACATCTAACTGCAAATAAAAAGGAGTATTGTGTAAAAAGTTGGTTTTCATGCTTTGTGAATATAACTGCACAAAGTGTATAATTTAAAATATGCTGACATGCATTTTGTGTATGGTTGCCCCAATGGCAATGCTGTGGTGGAACACTAGCAATGACATCCATTTAGCAAAAATTTGCAAAAGTACAGCTCAATAATGGTGTTGAAATAACATACAGTTTATTTGGGGTACTTTTACTGCAAATCATGTATAGAACAAGCTGAAGTAGGCAACATCATCATGGAACATGCTGTACAGTTACAAGGTTGTGCATAAGTCATTGTCTTGTCTTTGCCAAACTTGGCTTCTGACAATAAAGATTCAAGTCTTCTGGGATACGACAGTCTGTTGGTAACTACTGACATGGTCTCATACCCCAGGGTATGAATCTTCAGTCAGAACATTTCATGACCAGCTGAGAGATGCTGGCTCCTCAAGAAAGGGGTTTGCTCCATAGTCAGCTGGTCTTACTTTATTAAATAACTGAAATGTAGTTGCTAGTTATACAATAGTGAATGACTCATTAGAATATAAAGCCAGAACACAAACTGTCCAACTGCAACGTATGGTTAATGATTATTTTCTTGTGATATGAGTGTAAGATTTGAATGAAGGGAATTCTAATTAAATGGAAACAAAGCAGAACAGATGAAGTTCTGTAAATGGAAGAGGAAGGAAAGAGAATACTGTAAAGTTAAAATGTTATATCTCACAATGAAGGATCAATACAGCACATCTGACTTATAAAGATTATGGGTTATTTTAATGTTTTATGGAGTGCACATATTGTCTAAATATCTCGATGCCAACTCAAAATCCCAGGTGCCAGACAGGTTACATAAAGTTCCATACTGGGGAACCACTGTACAAAATTTAATTGCTTGGAATTTGTGCACGCCTGGTTTTTAAGGAAATGACGAAAATTCCGCGCATATATATGTGTATGCATTACAGAATAACAGGCCTGTTGTGTCAACACCATAACAAAACTTTGGTTAAGATACAGTACAGTAGGCTACTGCTGAGTTATGAACATGTGCAAATGGTTCTGGTCTCTGAAATTTGTTCAGGGAAGTGCACAGGCACAATATTTGGTATTTGAAAATTTACCAAGTGGTGGATTTACCAATAAAAATAGTACATATACATGGGAATCAGACCATTCAAGGTAATGGAAATGAAGATATTGTCTTGCACTGAACACCAAATACAAAAAAATGAAATTTATTTATAATTATCTCTTACACAACCCTTCGCACTTCAAAGAAACGTTTAAGATAGTAAACTTGTCCCAATGTCATGGCCACAAGTACCAGGGCCTCAAAAAATGACCAAAGAACCACTCTGGAATTGGTACTTTCATTGATGCTTCGATGGATGCGATCCCGTACTTGCATATACTCTTGCTCATGCTTCACTCCAGTTAGTGTTGTTGACAACTCCTTGATCATATCTTGAAGCTTGTTGTGGTCATCTGCATGTGGAGAAAGATGAGACTTGAATTAACATTGACATATAAATGCTGAAACATGTAGGGAGGAAACTGTACTGATTGTGTTTAATTTTTAATGCATGAATAGTTGGTTAGATATGTTAAATTTGACATCATGCTTGGTGCATACAATATTAAGGTACATGACACAAAGGATATGACTAAGACCACAATTTTATTGATATCAATTTTCTCGTGTTACACTTACTAAGATAACATGAAGATAACATTGTATCAGGATTATCATGTTGGTAAGCATCTACGAGATAGCATGGCATCACATGCCAGAAGACTGTGGTCTTATTATTACTAAAGTAGCTTGATATTTTGTTGTATTTCAATGACAGAATTACCTTTACTGTTTCAGAAATTAGTCATTTGTTCTGACCAAACTGGTAACTAAAGTCCAAAATGTACAGAAAAAGTACCCTGCAGGCAAACTTAGTCCATTCATTTTCTAAACATGTAAGATATTTTTAAGTCCCAGCTGCATTCTGGAATGGCATCAATTCACACTTGGACATGCAACCTGGCAGCACATCTACAGACCATACAGCCTAGACCTCAGCAAAGACATAACGACCCACATATTGTGATGCGATATTATTTTAGCATTTACAACATGATTACAGTACGCATCAGCCTTCTAGGACAGTGTTTCACACAAGATTCATATGGGCTGCCAGATGTATTATGCCAAATTTAATTTTTACATTTTACCTTTCTTTAAAGAGTATATTTTAATCCAGCACTAGCAAGTATTGCCAGAACATGAACCCTTATACAGAGAAACAAAAGCAAAATCCAAGTAATGTATGTGATTTTTTATTAGCAGGAGGGGAAAACAAGAACAGTTAAAAATCACAGAATAGTGAAATAAATTACAAGAAATTCAAATCCAAAGTGTTGATGCAGTTACTTAAGAAATGAGAACAACAGTTTGACCACGTTAATAGGACAGACAGAACAAAGATACGAATAAAAGGGCGCTAGAATTTAATTTTAAGGGAGGTGACAAAATGTCCTAGGGCAAGCCAAGTAAAAGAAATCAAGGCAAGAGGATCTGGCAAAGGAAGGAAAGACTGTGGCACATGGAAAAGGTTGGAGACTTTTCCTGTATTGACCCATACAAAGTAAGTATGATCATGGTAAAGGAGGAAAACGCTTCTTTCAAATGTTATTGTACAAGATTCTTCATGTGGTACAGTAATGGATATTAAGAAAAATTGCATATTACTTGTCTTAAAAACAACTACCTAACAAATTATCAACTTCATTTATAAAATGTGTCTTCCAGGATGCAATCATATTATATACTATTCCCTATATAGTTGTAACCACCTCTTCCTTTCTTAAACCCTCTCATAACATTCAGCAGAAATGTAAATTTTTGCCACATAATGTTCCCACTAGAACTGAACCCCATTCAGGTCACAAAAATGTTAGCAAATTTGCAACTGCAGAGAAGACTTGCATATTTGCCAGTAAAATCTGCTAGGGACTGTAATGGATTTATATAAGTCATGTGAAGAGAACCATTCATACATGCTTAAAGTAACACTGTCACATTGAAAATTACACATTTACTTTTCCATTTGGATGCCACACACAACAGTGAATTAAAGCACAAGTCTGATGACAGGACCAACGAACCATACAAGTTTTGGTCTAAACATTGGTCTGCATAGCCCATTGTGAGAACACAAAAAAAAAGTAAAGTGAAGAACCATCAATTACAATTCAGCGTTGAAAACTTTCATGTCACTCTGTACTACATGTTTTGCCCTTACAAGGTCAATATGGGGTACTTGTATTTATAAAACTATTGGGAAAATCATGTACAACACAATAATAGTCACGGGTAAAGCTGAGCTCTCATTCTGTCACAAAAATGTCCAAAGATTGAATATGTTTTTAATTCAATATTTGTGAAAGCAGGGGATAACCTGTTGCTAAAATATGTAAACATTGTTCCAAAATTGGTACACCTTTATAAAACCATGTATTTTGAGTTTTTATCCTCCACTTTCTACACGTAAACAACTTTCAACTTCCATGGTAGTGGGAATAACATCTTGAATTATTTCAGTTAGCACAAAATGTTTTATAAAAAAGGTTCCTTTAATTTTGCTTAAAATATAGAATGTTGCTGTGTATGTCTGAAATTGTGGTTTCAGAGGATAATAAACGCCAACAAGATGAATCTGCACCAATGCACACACCAGGGTAGTAAAACAGAAACAGTAGTTAGTGAAGAATATCTACCATTTCCACGTGGGAACTTGTATCAGTCTTCCCATAAAAATGGGTAAAACTTTGGCAGATAAGTGAAGTCCTACCCTACAACAGTTATTAGTCCTTAACTGAAACATTCTGAAACACATATCAACCAACTTAATCATATAGTACAAACCAACAAAATACACCTTTGTTACATGAATATTTTAATTTTTATGATGCTTAACAAAGGTGCATTTTGTTGGTTTCTATTATATGATTACATCACAATGTAAAGTGGAAAAAAACACAAAAAAAAACAACCAACTTGTTACTTAATTACAGTTTTCTCTTTAAAATTTTTCTTAGGAACTCATAGTATGTTTATTCAGGTGTCCCTCAACATGGTGGTTGACATGGGATGTCCTGGCACATGCAGGCTATATGACAAGCTACCATTCTGTATACTACAATGACCAAACCTTATTAATGATTGCGATGTTTCACTATTTCACATATTTCCTACCATGTCCTTGTGATGAATCACCTGGCTGGTCCTTAGGTGTCTCCCCGATATCCATGTTGAACATTACAACTTTTGGGGTCATTGTGGACATCTGGTTGCTGAAGCAGTATGTATAGACACCACCCATATGAGCAGCAAATGTGTACTTTCCACTTGTTTCCCGTTCACCTTGATATATTACTTTACCATCGGGGCCTACTATTTTCACGTCGATATCTAAAAACCCACCTTCAGCAATCTCAAACATCAGTCCTGCAACAGACATAAACTATACATTGTGGAAATTTTACTGTCATTCCCCACCGTCAGGTGTGTTTTTACTTTCATCAAGAATCTCTAAGATCCTCTTATCTTGACGTTAATCCAATCTATTTCTCTTGCTAACGCATGTTAATACCCATTTTTGTGCCGGACTCGACTTTGTCGAAGAAACATTCTTCAGCGTGCGCATCAACAGTTATAAAATACCCGTAACTCAATCCAACATGCAAAATTAGAAGTAATACGACATAAAAGTTTAAACCCAACATATTTAATACACGCGTTAATCAACCTCACTTTCCACGTCCACTGTCACAGATACATTGCATCTCTTATCCGTGATACATCACACCACGTATCATGTCCCGCGGCATTTACGCTTCGGACGCTAGTCAACGTATCGACGTTTTGTGCATGTAGTTTGTACAACGTTACTACAGATGGCACAAGACTTCGTCTTGCGTTTATAGAGTTGGAGTCGTTTGGGTAGGAAGCTGAGACTTCCATGTTGACGCGGTTCACAAAATGTACTTCAAAACACGTATTGCCTGATTACAAAAGTTGCTCTGAGTGTTCACAAATCAAACAACAACTGCCGTGACCAATATTCAAGCCTGGGTTACTGCGGCCACAACGCAATGCCCTAACCCCTGCCGATCACGGCTGTTTAGACACGCGAGAGTGTCCGTATATATAGAGCTCTCTCGCTGGTTTTTTAATTAGTTTCATGAATTCTCCCTTATTTTTATGGTTTGTAAATACAGTACCTTTCAAATCTTAACGATGTTTCTGTAGGATATTGTTATAAATTAAAATATTTTTGGCGTTCCGCTGTGACGTAGTTGGCGGAAGAACACAATGAACCGTTTCTTGGAGGCGAACTATTTTCAGTATTGGCGGGCGCGGCCATCTTAGTTGTCTGTGAAATAGTGGTGGTGTTGTACATTGCTTGTGAAATCCTAATTCATCCGTCATGTCGGAAAGAGAGGATAATGTTTACAAAGCAAAATTGGCGGAGCAGGCCGAACGATATGATGGTAAGGTTTATATTTTGCATAATAATTATTAGATGCTGAAATATTTGTGTAACAAAATAGCCGACTTAAGGTTGGATGATTTGACGCTGCCACTGACCGTATTACAGGATCAGTGTTCGAATACGTATTTGTATCTATTACATTAGGAGCTAATATAGGGATTATTGAACCCTAAGTATGCCAATAATATGGCACCGCATTCCGTGACGGGCATTATTAGTTTCTGCATACATGTTGTGAGAAATTAAAGGGAGTGTAATGGTTCGGGCCAGGCCCAAAGGATCGATGCGTCATCAACGTATCGAAAAGCCAATGTTGTATTCCGTCATTTTACGTAGTAACAATATGGGATGAAATAATTGTGCAGCGAAGAAGTGGAAATTGGCGTGGTTCTTTTGCGTATAAGATTCTCGAGTCGTGATTGTAATGCCGTAAAAGGGTCTTTACCTCTTCTAATTACAGGACATATTTAGAATCGTTCTATTTGTTGTATAGCCGTATTGTTATGCCAGTCGATATACTTGTCAATTAACAAGTGGGAGTGGCATTAGGTAGAAACGTCATGCACCCAATATTGCAGGTGGACTTGGTTTGACGGCATTAAGTTCGTAGTTTATGGGTACGTATTTAGTGAATCAGAACAGTGATACCGGAAATCTGTAACGTTGTTTTAGCTGTAGGAACTTTGTAAGAATAAATTGTGAACACTGGGACGTATTAGAACCTGTGTGATAAGTAATATGGATTCTTCGATGTTATCTGTTACATGTACGGTGGGAGGGGTGTAAATGTGACATCACATCCTGTCTGAGTGGCACACAACCAACGCTAGGCGCCAGCAAGACTCGGGGCAAACAATTTGTTACCATGGCAACTGGAGGGGGTGGGGATCTCCCTGTGCTGACTAAGTATTGATCTGCCTAGCCTGCTGTGCATTGCCCTACCCAACCCTTGTCTGCCTGCCAGTCTACCTATGGGCCAAAGCAAAAACTGCTTCCCTGCACCCCTCATCCTCGTTTCTCCGCTGTGGTACTGAGTTGTGATTCTCGCACCCCTCTGTTGTGAACAGCTTATAGCATGCACGTGGCTCAAAGGCTTGAAAAATGGGAATGCCTCATTACAAAGATCAATATTCATAACTGCTCCAGGTTAAAGTAAAGAAGCCGCTACATAAATGGTCAAATAGGATAGATGAGTGTTTGGATTTGTTGCACGGTGGTCTACAGGAATTGCATTTAATCAGTATTTTATTGATATCGTCAGTAACACATCAGGAAAATGTACCAAAATTTCTAAGTCCTGTTCATCCATGTCCAAAGTATATAATTTGTTCTGCCATTGATTTTGGCTAGGTATAGTGGAAAAACCACCTCCTGCCACTTAGGATAATTCAGAAGAGTGTAATGAAGTCCTGTTAATGACAGAGTACTGTGTATTGTAAGACGTTGAGAGTCGGGAGAGATAGCAACATTTGGAAATACGCTAGGGAAAACCTCATATGCAAAGTATGTCATATAGAACATGAAAGGAGTTAACTTAGAAAATGTTCTTTATTTATTTTAAGTTCTTATGTGGAAAGACATCCTCAGGGACAGTATAATGTTAAAGTGCTCAGTTATCCTATCCTGATTTTAGTGGTCTAGTAGGTGATGCCAACTGACACATTCTAATGGTCAGGACTCTTTCTTTATAATTTAAAGGTCCCAAGTTTAGATCTTTGCCATGAAATCAGGTGATTGAGATCCCCCCCCCCCCCTCAGTCCACTGTTCTTTCCAGGTAAATTGTAGAATATAACATCATGACTGTGGGCCGGGATAGCTCAGTTGGCATGGCGGCTCGCTACGGGCTGGACTGTCCAGGGATCGAATCCCAGTGGGGGGTGAGATTTTCCACACCTGTTCAGACCAGCCCTGGGGCCCACCCAGCCTCATACACAATAGTTACTGGGTCTTTTCTGGGCCTAAAGCGGCCGGTGCAGGGTGTTGACCACCCACCCCCATCTAGTGCCATGGTTAAAGAAAGAGTAGGGCTATTCCTCTGCTCTCCCTCTGGGCCTTCGTGACCTGTTCTAGGGTGAACATTACCTTTACCTGTTAACATCATGACTGCTTTCTTCCACATCTCTTATAGCTTGGTATTTGTCAGTTTTAACACTTGGTGTATATTCTGAGCTACTGATAGCAGTAGCTAATAATGAGCATACAGAGCAGGAAGTTTATTGTGTCTTTGAGCTTCAGGATGCATGGTCTTGGTTTATTTGTGCACACCAGATGATGTGATCACTCTTGTGTTACCACTGAGCTCAGCTGTGGACAATTGGTTATATTTTAATTATTTACGAAATGAAGGTGGGCATGGCGTGCCTTTGGAATGTATTCTTTTACATGCATCAAAAGTTCTTGAAAGGTTGTATAAGTGGCTGACATCAACAGCAGTGCATGAACATTGCACAGAACATAAAAAAAAAATTTGAATTACAGGTTTGTTGATGGACACAAAGAAGTAAGATTGTCATGCTTAACCCTTAGCCGCCGAACGACATATACATGTCACGCAGTGAGCCCTTTAAATAGCCGAATGACCACTAAAGTGGCCGGGGGGGGGGATTTAATTCCGGCGTCAAAGGGTTAATGTATGAGAAATTGGATGTTCACTGCAGATGATTACTTTTTCTTCTGGTATGCAGTGGTATTTTGTAGGTATAATATTTTATGGATTGTGACAAGTGGAATATTGAAACTACAGTGATTGTTTATATGTGAGGGCCATTGTTGGAAGTAATTGATGCAGAAAGCTGTAAGCATGCATTTGTTTCAGGTTGCCTGCAGGACGTGTGATACAACAGACTCTTTTAAAGCGTGTGATTGTGTGCCAGAAGGCAGTAAAAAAGTTTGTGAATGTTTCAGTTATAATGGAATATATTTAAGAGAGATGAATGAGTTCTGTTAATGCTTTATTTCACTTTTTCCTTCAGTGAATGCAAGGATTTCATCACTGACATTGAGAGAAGAACATTTAGATGTATAGTAAAGTGTTCAGAGAGTGAATCTTTAACATTGCTGGACCAGTAGAATGGTTATGGAAAGTGTGTAATTGTGGACATTGTTCTTTCATCTAGTTTGGGTGTTACTATTCCCTGACCTCTCTGTGATGGGTGCAAAGAGTGCAGGGATATGTTGGATATGATACTGCAGCGTAGTAATGTGTGAAAGTGACTTGGTGTGGGGCTTTGTCTGATGTCTTTTATAGCAGTTAAATCGATATTTGGACAAAGTGTACAATTTGTCTGTGCGTTGGTTTGTTCGGGAGACATTCCCTAAAGGATTAGTTCCCCAAAATTTATGTGTTCCATTTGTGTAGTTTCTCCATTGGACCCCATAAAATGTGAAGTGTTCAGGTCTTGTATCAGAATGCTTAAAAGCATACAATTTTGTTGAGTTGGTCATGCTGCAGGTGATTGCCAGTTGGTCTTCGTATTAGCCTTATCTTATCTCTACAGCCATATTTTATTATGTATGGAATGTTGTCATATTGGTGGCACCCTCCCTGACCAGAATGTGGTTCTATCCATTTTCATCAGTCACTGCCTTTGTTGGGTGTAAGGTCCTGTAACCAGCCACCTCAACACAGGTTTTTCTTGGTTTCCCTGTGCCTAAAAGCAAATGCTGAGATGGTTCCCAACATTCCAAGTTGCCACTACATGCTTCTCATGTAGCCCTCCCGACTTAAATTTAGTAGTAACCAATT
>Ga0131853_10007603_pt1 | contig 19651 bp, 19 predicted proteins | sample TergutLab28metaG_FD_92764 | JGI IMG/M metagenome (GOLD analysis project Ga0131853, IMG submission 92764) | Labiotermes labralis P1 segment gut microbial communities from Petit-Saut dam, French Guiana - Lab288 P1 (version 2) (version 2) | ecosystem: Host-associated > Arthropoda: Insects >... | reverse complement strand
TTTGGGTGAAAAGGTACATTAGAAGAAAAGGTAAAAAAATAGATGAAAATGAGTATCAGGCAGTTTCGCTGACAGATGAAAAGAAAAAATATCTTTTAAAGAAAAGTCTGACAGGTGAAGGCTCTGCTCGTGTTACAGTAATAGTGTTAATACTTCTTACCGTTGGATCCATTGTTTGGTTCCTGATGACATCAGATGTGCTGATCTATATGTTTACAGGGCTGTTTTTTCTGATTTGCGCTTTTGTCTTTCACATTTTCATGCTAATACCAGAGGATGATAAAGCTAGAATTGCATTTATTAAGGAACATCTTGCGCAATATGAAGGAAAAATACAAACAGGAGATGACATAACCTAGGTGGTCGCCATGGAGAAAATTTTTCTATATGGAACAAAAGAGTCTAAATATTACTTTTCAGATCTAACATTTGAGCAATTTTATATATCTGATAAGTCCCAGTCAAAGTCAAGCGCAAACTATATGCCTTGGATTATGGTGCTCATTATGCCCGGAATAATGGCATTTCATGGCAGAATTGATCAGTTCTATGTTTCTCGTGCCACAATAGCAAGTAATGTATTGCTACTTGGTGTGTTGATCGTCTTAGTGATGATAATTAGTCTTATACCCAAGCGATATATGAAAAAAAGATTTTCGACATTTCATCTTGAACCTCTTTTGTTGGAAGAAAAGGAAAAGAAAGAGGCTCTATCGGAGACTGTGCGGAGCGGCAGATTTGTGAGAGGGCTTACACTAACAATGGTAGCGATCGCAGGTATATCCGGACTTATCTTCTTGATAACTTCAAGAGCAGTACCTTATACGATGACTTGGATGTTCTTGTTTATATTTGCCTTTTTGGCACCATTGATGAAGGACGTAAAAGTTAGGATAAAGCTTGCCGAAGAGAGGCTTGCACAATATGAAGAAAAATCACAAACAGGAGATGATATAAACCATGATTAAAGACCATATTCTTCCCCTAGGCACGGTTGTCAAAGTAAAAAAGGGCGTACAGGAACTCATGATTATCGGACGTGCGCAGTTGTATAACAGCGGAGGTACAATCGGTTATTTTGATTATGCTGCTGTGCTCTATCCACAGGGAATCATCAGCAACTCCCAATTTTTGTTTTTCAATGACGAAGACGTGGAGGAAGTTGTCTTCGAAGGCTATCGGAATGAGGCGGAAATCGCATTTGCCGAGTCCTATGAGGAAAGTGTCGGCAAATCAACATATAAAAAAATGAAAGTTGAATCAGCGTAATAAATGCCTTGAGCACACCGATGGAGGTGTGATCAAAATAAAGAAAACACAAAGGAGCACGAGAAAATGGCACAAATAAGAATGACACCAGATTCCATGCGCAGTTGCGCAGGCCAATGCCGCGGCTATGGCGGAGAATGCCAAGATCTGATCCAAAAGACCCAATCGTTAATAGATGGCTTGCAAGAGCAATGGGAAGGCCAAGCAAGTTCAGCGTACGCAAGCCAATTCGCGTCATTGCGTCCATCTTTCGATCGTATGCGTGAGCTATATGACGAGCTTGCCCAGCAATTAGACGGTTCTGCGGCGGCAATGGAAGCTCTCGATGCAGAAATCGCCGGGAAATTCAGCGGCTAAGTACATATGGAGGCAAAGTCCGTGTCTGTCGATCCGGTACGGACTTTGCGATCTGTTTAGGTGGATGGTATGCAAAAGAAACGTATTGTTTGCGCCTTGTGCGTGTTGTTTCTCCTATGGCCAATTGTAGCTTCGGCGGTGGACTTACCCATCGACATTGACGTAATTGGACAGATAGATGCCGAGGGCGGCCGGAGAGAGGCGGTCACGGCACGGTTCGGGATAGATTTGTTCTCCCCAGCCGCTGATGAGGTGAACCTTGCACTGGAAAATCAATTTCGTATGCGACAACTCAGGGTGACTTTGGGTATGTTTCGTAGTCCCTTCGCACATCAAGAAGTAGATGTAGAGGCAGAAACTCTCCGCGCCGCGCAGGAATCAGATTTGTTTGCACAGCCGATGCAAGCTATCAGAGCAGTCGCAGTCGAGGCGGAAGAGACCTTTTCCACATGGCTAATAGTAGTTATCATGCTCTGTGCCGCAGGGCTTGGATTCTTGATCGCTCGTGCAATGGGAAAAAGAAGGGAGCAAGAAGACAATGTTTCTCACTTTGACGCTTAAAACACCGGAAGCCGTAGCAGATATTCGGATCGATTCCGAACAAAAGATCGGCGAAGGACTTCGTGTATTGCGAGAATGCGGCAGACTCCCGAGTGGAGCAGTGCCGGACTATTTTCGATCCCATATGAACCAAACGCTAGTAAGCGCATGGAAAACATTTGAAGAAGAACAAATTTACGATGGAGACATTTTATCTGTTGTGTAGAAATAGAAAAATAAGGGGATAAGAAGAATGGAAGCTATGTTGCGTGTAGAGGTTCGTAACAGTGAGCTGCATGTACCAAAAGAAAAACGAGCCTTTCTGACCTATCCGGCGGAGGGGCTTGCTTTTTGTTCATTGGAAGAATTGGAAGATGGAGTGGCCTTCCTCTTTGATACAACTGGTCTGGTACCATCGGCAGACATATGGGATAAGACTTTGGATGAGAAGTTACGCTTTCTAATCAACTGCGCAGAGTTAGAAAAGCTCTATGCGGAATATAATTTCTCTCTATCACCGAAGAATCTTATGATAGACCTGAACCTGCGCCCTCATGTTCTCTTGCGGGATATTCGGCAGAGCAAAGCATTCTTACCGCAGTACAAGGCTCTGATCGGCAGTCTCGTCCGACATAAGTATGGGTACGAGGATTTCCTCCATGGCGGACAAGACTTGTATCAGAAAGACAAGCTTCTGGCAGAGATTTCTAAGCTGGAAACGGTAGCAGAGATCAAAGCGCGGCTGACAGAGGCACATACCCAAGAGGTCGAAACCGTTCAAACCTGCTGTTGCCGTGTAACAAAGAAGTCACGGCGGTTTTCACGCATCATGATCCCTGTACTTATTGTTTTGCTTGGTACCGCTACCTTTTTCGCAGTACGGTCACTGGTCTTTGATGTACCGCACCGGGATACGCTCCTTGCAGCAAATGCGGCATATATTGCAAACAATCACCTAGACGTGCAAAGGCTCTTGGCAGATATTCCGCTGGAAGATATGGACGTCCCGACTAGGTATTTCCTCTCACGCTCCTATGTCATAACAGAGCCTCTTTCCGATGCACAGCGGAGAAATGTGCTGATGGGCTTAACTCAGCTAACCGAGCCCATCCTCTTTGACTACTGGATTCTGCTCGGACGCTTGCACTTAGAGGAAGCAATAGACTTAGCCCAGCGGCTTAATGACAATGAGCTCTTGCTCTTTGCCTTACTTAAATATGAGGCGGTAGTGAGAGCGGATACGATCATGCCGGGGGATGAGAAGGTGGCCTTGCTCTCTGCATTGGAACGTCAGATCACGGAATTGCAACGTGCGCGAGATGAGGCGGTGGCGGAATGAAGACCTTAGCCTTGTTTGATGCCACTCGATGCATCGAGCTTTCTCCCAATGATCCGCCGAGAACTCATTCATTGCCACAACTAACACCGAATGTCCCGGTTGCGATGGAAGATAGCCGAAGCGCATTACTCCTACAAGCAGAAACAGCATATCTCTCCACAATTGGTTTATGCCCTGTTCGGATCGGCTCTTGTCCGCAAGACCATATTCAGTTGAAAGATACAAATGCAGAACTAACCCTCACAGGAGATGTGCTGTCTGTGGTAGATTCTGCAACGGTATATCTGAACGGAAAAAAGATCGACTGCGGCGACTATTCTGTTTCCGTAGGGGATTGTCTATGGGTTGGCACTACCCGCATTGTTTTCCATGCAGGATATATTGAATGCGCAGGTACACAGTATATACCACGCCTGAATATCTCCACAACAACACCCATGCCCTATGAAGAGTTCCCCATCTACAAACGCTCACCCCGCATTATTAAGCGCGAGCCGACTGAAACCGTTGAAATAAATGAACCCAAAGAAAAGGAAGAGCGAAAAAAGGGTGAACTGCTAAAACGTATCATCCCGCCAATGGCTACATCCAGTGTAATGGTAGTTGGTAGTATGCTCATGGGACGGGGGTTGTTTGTTCTGATCAGTGCCTCTGCTATGATGGTCAGCGTCATTTTCTCTGTGACCATGTTCTTTTCTGATCGTAAAACGAAGCGTAGAAAAGAAAAAGAGCGCGATGAGGCCTATGAGCAATATTTGCTCATTAAGCGCAAGCAAATTGACGATCTTTACGAGGCACAAAGGGAATCGTTGCTCTATCATAATCTTTCACCAAAAGAGATTGCACAAGAGATTTTATCAAATTCCAGCCGTGTCTACGAACGTGCGGCAAATGATAGCGATTTTTTGACACTATCCCTCGGCTCTGGAGCCGTGCCACCCAGCTATACAATCAAATACAAGGCAGATGCCGAGGCGGGAGAACACGATCCCTTGGCAGAAGAAATGCGAGCATTGGCCGCTTCCTACCAAAGTGTAAAGGATATGCCGACTGTTATTGACCTCAAAAATGCACATCTTGGCTTAGTGGGTGAAAAAGCATATATCCATCGCGGCCTATCCTCTATTTTGACACAGCTTTGCTTCTTCCAGAGCTACCATGACATTGAGATCATTTTGCTTGTCGAGGACGAGGATCGTCCCAAGTTTGAATGGGTACGTTGGTATCCCCATTGCCGGATCAAGAGTATTAACGTTACGAGCTTGATATCTGCTGGGAATCAGAGAGATCAGGTGCTTGGCAATGTGGCACAAGTGCTGAAAATGCGAAAGCAAAAGCAAGACGAGGAAAAGAAAGAGGCGCGTTTCCTTCCGCATTATGTTTTCATTGTAGATAATCCGAAGCTCATCATTAACCACAGCATTATGGAATATCTCCAAACGCCGGAGACTTCGCTAGGGTTTTCCGTCATCTATACCACGCATATCCAATCAAACCTGCCGGAACACATCAAGACGGTGTTGCTACTCACCGGCGGTGAGCACGGTACCTTACTGATGAGCGAAGGGATTCTACTAAACCGTCCGGTTATACTGCCTCCGATAGATGGAATTGACTTAGAAACAATGGCGCGAAAGCTTGCCCCATTGCGTCATACACAAGGGGTTTCAACCCAAATCCCGGAAGCTGTTTCCTTCTTCGAGCTTTATGGCGTCAGACGCCCGGAAGATCTTCCGATCCTCGCACTATGGGCGAAGAATGCTTGCCATAAATCTTTGGCTGTTCCTTTAGGGCTTCGTGGCAAAGAGGACATTGTTGCGCTGAACCTCCATGAAAAAGCCCATGGGCCGCATGGTCTGGTGGCTGGTACAACGGGCTCCGGTAAGTCTGAGATCGTGCAGTCGTATATCCTTTCCCTCGCGGTGAACTTCCACCCCCATGAAGTCGGCTTCTTGCTTATCGACTACAAGGGCGGCGGAATGGCAAATCTGTTCTCCAATCTGCCCCATCTGCTGGGTACGATCACCAACCTAGACGGTAGTGAGAGTATGCGCGCTTTGGCTTCCATCAAGAGTGAACTCCAACGACGGCAACGGATTTTCGGTGAGGTTGGTGTTAATAACATTAACCAATACACGAAGCTCTTTAAAGCAGGTGAAGCGACATTACCCTTACCCCACCTGTTTATCATCTCTGACGAGTTTGCAGAGTTAAAAAAAGAGCAGCCGGACTTCATGGCAGAGCTTGTCAGTACAGCCAGAATCGGGCGAAGTCTCGGCGTCCACCTGATCCTAGCCACACAGAAACCAACTGGCGTGGTGGATGACCAGATTTGGTCAAACTCAAAGTTTAAGCTTGCCCTCAAGGTAGCCAATGAGGGAGATTCAAACGAAGTCCTTAAAACGCCAGATGCCGCACGGATCACCCAGCCGGGACGGGCGTATCTGCAAGTTGGTAACAACGAAATTTATGAGTTGTTCCAATCTGCTTGGAGTGGTGCGCCCTACAGTGAAGATGTGGTAGAGCGCGGCTTTGATAGCCGTGTCTATCTCATTAATCAACTCGGTCAAGGCGTGTTGCTCAATGAAGACCTCAGTATAGTAGACCGATCTGAGGATTCCAAGCTGACACAGTTAGACGTTGTAGTGAATCATATCCACACCTTACATGAAAGTCTGAATGCTACCATCGTAGAGAAACCATGGCTGCCGCCGCTTCCCCATCAACTGGTTACACGTTCTGTGAAAAGCGGACACGATGTAGGGCTAATAGATACGCATCATTTGTCAGTTCCCCTTGGTATGGTAGATATCCCGGAAGCCCAGCTTCAAGTGGAGTATATCCACAACTTCCCTGATGATGGTAACATTGCCATTTTTGGTGCAACCGGCTTTGGCAAGTCTACTTTATTGATGACAACGGCGTTAACACTTGCCTCAAACAATTCACCGAAACTGCTTAATCTTTTTATATTAGACTACGGCAACTCTGCCCTTGCACAGCTTCGCGGCTTGCCGCATACAGCGGATTATCTTGGTTTGGATGACACTGAGAAGCTAGATAAGCTGATGAAGCTTTTAACGGAAGAGATCAAGAAGCGAAAACAACTCTTTGCGTCTGTTAATGCGATGAACTTCCGCATGTACAATGAGCTTGCCGTTGAACCAATACCCGCGATGATGATCTTCATAGATAACGGGGATGTGATCCGCGAGGCTTTCCCAGATTTAGAAGAGTTCTTAGTGAAGCTAACCCGTGACGGTGTGGGCTTGGGTATCTACACAACACTCTCCCTTTCCCGTTATGGTGCGGTTAGGCTTTCTGTGCTGAACAATTTTAAAAATAAAATCGCACAGTTTATGTTCGAGAAGACAGACATTACCGCAATCGTAGGACGATCCGCCTATGTGTTACCAGAGGTGCGCGGTCGGGCGATGGTGAAGCTCAACGATGTCCATGTTGCGCAGTGCTATTTACCTGTCCCTTATGAGAATGATGTTACTTATGCCAAGCTGGTTGGCGAAGTGGTATCTGAGATAGCTACACGGAATACAGCACAACAGGCAACAGGTGTCCGTGTGGTACCGGAGACTGTCACCTATGCCGATCTGGTCCCCTTCCTCAAAGTACAGGCGAAACAAGCGATATTGGGTTTTGATACGGAGAGTACAGACCCCATGTATCTGGACTTCTCTATCCCAAGCCAACTGATTGTGGGTTCTCCCATGACCGGGAAAACGAATTTGCTCAAGCTCATACTCATGCAATTCGATGGTGTTCAATGCTTCATTTCTGATTCCCGTGTCGGGGACTTGCAGGACTATGAGGGTAAGCCCGGTGTCATTTATATGGGTACGGAAAGCCAATTGGAGGACTTCTATCAAGGGCTTTCTGATGAGGTCGAGCGTCGGAAGCAGGGTCTTGAATCATCCGGGATGCGTACAAGAGAGTTTATCGCTGCCGAGCCGCTTACCTTGGTCTTGATTGACGATGCGGATACCTTTGTAGAGTATGCAAAAGCAAAAACCGCAGATATGGAGAAGCTTGTCCAAGAGGCAATGGATTTGGGGATTGCCTTTATTGCGACAACGCCGGGAAGCAAGATGAAGGGGTATGACAACTTGACGAAGCTGTTAAAGACTGTGCAAGCTGGTATGGTACTGGGAAATCCCGGCGATCAGACGCTCCTCCCGGTTCCGCCGCCTAGAGGATATAAGCTGATACAGGATATAGGGTTCTGGTTCAAGCGCGGCGATATACGGCAGGTGAAACTACCATTTGTGGGGTAAGTGAGTATGAAAAATTGGTACTCTTCGTTACTTTGTTAAACGTGCTAGAATAAGCGCATCACAGTAGAAGGAGCCGCCCATGCGAGACACAATGCGAATTCTGCATGTCTACAAGTATCTGCAAGATCAAACGGACGAAGATCATCCCACCACAATCCGGCAAATCTTAGACCATCTTGCAAGCAAAAACATCACCGCCCATCGGCGCACGATTGCAGGAGATATAGTAGCGCTGCTAGACTTTGGCGTAGATATTATCACGGTGAAATCTACGCAAAATCTCTACTTCATTGGTCAACGGCACTTCGAGTTACCGGAAGTGCAATTGCTAATTGACGCGGTGCTCTCAGCAAAATCCATTACATCCCAAAAGAGCCGGGTACTCGTGAAGAAGTTGGGAGAGCTGGTGAGCGAACACCAGCGGAGTAAGTTTGCAGAGGAAAACCATATAGCAGACCGTGTAAAACCGCAAAACGAAAATGTGTACCGCATCACAGATACCTTGCAAACGGCCATTGGACAAAAAAAGCGGGTATCATTCCAATATTTTGAGTTGAGCGTGAATAAGAGAAAGACGCTGAAACACAAGGGGTACCACTACATCTTCTCCCCATACTTTCTGCTTTGGAATGAAGATAAATACTACGTCATCGGACATTCCGAAAAGCACGGTAAGATCGTGACCTTTCGCATTGATCGCATACACGAAGCTACACTCACAGACAAAGATGCTATATCCTGCCCAGACGCATTTGATCTTTCAGCCTTTTGTCAGCAAGTGTTTGGCATGTATGACGGCGAACGCGCCACAGTGGAGCTAAAATGCAGGCACTGCCAGATGAAAGCAATCGTAGACAAATTCGGAGAAGACGTACATACGGAGCCCTTGGATGAAGAATGGTTCTTCGCCAAGGTGGATGTGTTTATCAGCCCCACGTTTTATGGCTGGCTACTCGGCTTTACAGATGAGATCATTCTAACCGCACCGGATACAAACGTACAAGAATACAGGAAAATACTTGGAAAAGCAATAGAGAATCTATGAGGTGGCACTTTAAAGTGCCACCTCATTTTTGAGCTATTGACATAGAGATTCACGTTAGCTATAATGTGAACACATCACGACAGGAGGCGGGAAAAATGGACAAGCAAGCCCTTACTTTCGGTGAGTTCATTATCCAGAAGCGCAAAGAAAAAGACCTATCAGCACGGCAACTGGCGTTCAAACTGAACCTTTCCCCTGTATACATCTGTGATATGGAAAAGGGACGCAAAGCCTCTATATCCAAAGAGTTTTTGGATGGGTTGCGGCAGGTGCTAAATCTTTCAGAAGAAGACTCTGATCTTATGTATGACCTTGTTGCAAGGGCGCGAAACACAGTCAGTGCCGACTTGCCGGAATATATCATGGAAAACGAGTTGGTGCGTACCGCTTTGCGGACAGCGAAGAAAAACCAAATTCCCGATGAAAAGTGGGAACGATTTATCCAAGGGATCATCAAGCAAGATGAAAGCGGGGAGTGATATATATATGCGCCATCTCTCAAAGCGAATACTAGACGGCATTGCACGAAATACTTTGAAGCAATATACCATGGATTATCTCAACTGTGCACCGCAATCCGTACCTCTTGAGACATTGATTGAAGACGTGTTTGGGCTGACTATTGAGTACATGCACCTGACGGAAAAGAATATAGAATTGGGACGTATGATTTATGATGATGGTTACACCACACGGTATAATCCGGAGCTTGCAGATTATGAGCTGGTGAGAGTAGCTGCCGGAACAATGCTGATTGATGCCAGTCTGCTTGAAACGTCAAAACTACATGGCAGATACCGTTTTACCCTAGCCCATGAACTTGCTCATTGGATTTTGCACAAAGAGCTCTTCACCGGAACAAACTCTGCGGCATCGCACAGCGCAGATGAATCAAATAATGATCTGATCGAGTGGCAGGCGAACTATTTGGCACAGGCAATCTTAATGCCTGTCGGACAAGTGAAGCGTGGTTTTTATCCGCTACGAATGCAAAGCAAGAACACCACGGCTATTGTCGGCCTACTTTCCACCACTTTTGGTGTGTCCAAGCAAGCAATGGAAATTCGCTTAGGGGACCTTGCCCTTGTATAATTGTGTTTTTTTCTTCTGCGCGTTCGCTAATTAGCGAATATATGATGATTATTGGAGGTGATGTTCTTTGGTCAGGGAACAATATAGGGTACAAAGCACACGGTGTCCTTCGTGCAGAAAAGGCAAGTTGCTGACAACGAAGACACGTAGCGGGAGTATTGGTATCTACACATATTTACCGCCGAACGATACAGAGGCAGAGCATTTTATCAAGTGTCCAATCTGTAAAATTCAAATTGGCTTTGCAGTAAAATCATAGACGCTCAATATTTTTAGATTTCAAATACATTACAATCATTACTTGAATCAAGCGCACCATCCACCTGTTAAGTACGTGGCATAGTATCACGTTAAAACACGGGGTTTGCCCTTGTCCTAAGCTGGTCAAGGGGTCTGCGGTCGGAGCCTTACAAGTAGCTTTTTAGCTATGCGTAAGGCTTCTTTTTTTGTTGCCCTTTTTTAGCTGGAAGCGGAAAGGCAACGATGCTCAAACGCTTGACACATATCCGGGGACGCGCCCCACCTCTCCAATCTGAATTTCACAAAAAATCAGATTGGAGAGAGGTAAATGCAAGAAATTAATTTACGGGATTTCTACCCGTTTGGAGAAGATAGCACAATTGAAGTGTCCGATGAGGTTCTGGCGGTTCTGGAAGAATCGGAGCGGCAGGAGCGTAATCACATACGGCGTATGCAACGGAATCAAGTACGTTATGTCTTGGATATCCACGATGAGGTGGTACAGCAACACACACGCCTCGCTACAGCATCCGCTTATGAAGTATTGGAACGCAAGCATGATGTGGAACAGATATATGCTGCCCTCAACTCTCTGCCGGACAAGCAAAAACAACGTGTGTATGCCTACTATATCCTTGGTATTCCACAGGTGGAAATAGCGAGGCATGAAGGTGTGGATGAGCGAAATGTCCGTCATTCCATTAGCAAGGGAATGGAGAATTTAAAAAAATTTCTGTCAGGGGTATCCTGATTGACCTGTTTTTTGTCGGTAGGTAGTGAGGGGGATAACTCTTCACCACCTACCTTGACAACTTCATACGAGGCCATCAGGTACAACCTCATTGTTACCGAAAGGTAAGCCGTAGAGGGAGTCACCGGCGAAGACCTACCGAGGGATCGGTAGCGAGCGGGATTTCTTAGCTACAAAAACCGGATTGCGTCCGGTACGGCGATGACAAGGCAGTGAGCATGTATCTCCGTCCAGCCACAGGACATCCCAATGGGGACGGGTACGCATCAGAATGCGGCGGGTGAGAATCCCAGGGAGTTGATTCGCAGTCAACCGCCTGATGGCAGCAGTCGGAACAGGTTTCGGCTATAGAAAATGAAGCAAAGGACGTGGAGAACGATGACAGACGGCACAAGGCTCTATTACGAAGAAGTCATAGAACGAACAAAACTTGCCCGCCATGCAGACAGCAAAGGCCGCAGACACAAAATTGAATTCAATCATTATACAGATGCCGAGATCGAGAAGCGGCATGGGCCAGTTCGCACATATCCCATGCCGCAAAACGCGGGATGTTTATGCCGAGCTTAACCCACCTCAGCCTATTCTCCGGCATAGGCGGCATAGATTTGGCGGCGGAATGGGCGGGCTTTGAGACTGTTGGGCAATGTGAATTTGCAGACTACCCTGCAAAGATATTGAAAAAGCACTGGCCAGATGTGCCGCGTTGGAAGGATGTGCGAGATGTCACAGCAACTAGTTTTTTGGAGCGAACAAGACTTACCGCACCTACGCTCATATCAGCCGGATTTCCATGTCAACCTCACTCGCTTGTGGGCAAACGTAAAGCATCTGGTGACGAGCGTGACCTCTGGCCGGAACTCCGGCGTGTGCTTTGCGAGCTTAGACCCCGATGGTTCTTGGGTGAAAATGTACGGGGACTATTGTCAAGCGAATCTGGACGGTTCTTTGGAAACATACTCCGGGACTTGGCCGACTTGGGGTACGCTGTTGGATGGTGCCTGTACGGAGCTAACCGAGTTGGAGCTATTCATCAGAGAGAGCGGGTTTTCATTGTGGCCTACTCCCCTAGCAGGGGATGGGGCGGGTTGGAAGCGGACTTCCAAGACCGATGTCCAGAACTCGATCCATCGCCAATGGAAGAATGGGAGAACAATGCACGTCACCTATTACATGATTTGGGACGGAATGTCTCCAATCCAAGCAGTGGAGTTCTTAGAAACGATGATGGGCTTTCCGAGCGGATGGACAATATTACCGCGTTAGGGAACACTGTGGTGCCATGGCAAGCATATCCGATCCTGCGAATGATTGCGATGGTGGAAAGTCAGTGCTTCCAGTATATCAAATAAAAATGAAAGAGAAGGTATTCCATGATAAGAGATAGACAAAAACGAATTCTATGTATGCTTCTTGTTCTGCTTATGGTCTTCAATCTTGGCATCGGCGCATTTGCGCAAGATTACCCGCCAGAAGCGACAGCACAAGAAGGCAGTGTATATATTGTCCCAAATGACATTGAGGCGATTCAAGATTTTTTCAATTCACAATCGCTGGAAACATTCAAGATAGTTGAGCTTCCGCCATCTGCTGCGGCATTATCGCAAGAGCGCAGGCATCCAGACAAGACAGGTGACGAAGCCTTATTGTATGACTATCTAGCAGACGATCTCATGCATTTAACAGAATGCCCAGAGACATTCAACTTTCTATATGATGGGATGCCTGTGAGCTTCCCACCCTCGGATGTACCCTATAGACCGGAGCAGATAGCGGTTTTGATGCTGGGCGTCATTCCCCGCGACTGGGCAGAAGTTGCGCATGATCGCCCCATCCCGCCGGAGGCAGTGGGTTATGTGTATGGCGCCACTGTAGATGCTGTCGATCCGCCCGGCTTTTTTAGTCGGGCATGGGACTGGCTTACAGGCGGAATTGCTCCAATGAGCGCCATTCCTGAAAGTGGACACATTACAAATCACGGCTATGTGACTGCTGGTACACAGGGGACTTCCGGCGGACGGTATACGATCACCATTGACGGCATTCAGATTCCCGCTTTTTGTAACAACCGCAACATTCCGGGGCCTGCCACTGGAGCCTCGCATCGGCTGATGGGCATGGCAGAGCCACAAGCCTTACGCGCCCTGTACTTTGGCTGGGGCGGGCCGGGTAACATTTTCGGGCCGGGGCAAATGGCCGAAGGTGTTTTATCTACTACTATTGTTACTTCCTATGTTTTCGGTCACACTGGCAACCCATCCACGCATAACCTGCAAGGTGCGCGAGATTTATGGGCGCGTGTGCAAGACACAGCGAATCATCCCATGCGCGCAAATGTGCAGGGTATTTTTATTGATGTGCTTGCCGCAGGCTCACAAAACCTTGTAGCAATTCGGGTGATTCCTGATCCAGACCCTGATCCAGAACCCACGCCAACGCCTACACCCGATCCAGACCCCGATCCTGATCCGGGACAAGTGCAGATTATAAAAACGTCGGAATCCGGTGTTGTTGCGGGGGTTCAATTCCGTATTACCGGTGCAGGTGTTAATCAGGTCGTGACCACATCCTCCGGTGGTTCTGTTACGGTTCCGGGGCTTCAAGCGGGCGTTTTTGTGGTGGAGGAACTTGGTCTTGGATCACAGTATATGCCACAGCCGCCGCAGACAGTGACTGTTGCACCAAATCAGACGACAGTCGTATCTTTTCATAATCGGCTTAGTACAGGGGGGCTGCGGATTGTTAAGACGTCGGAATCTGGCGTTGTTGCTGGGATCCAATTTCGCATTACCGGAAGCGGTGTGAATCAAACTGTGACAACTGAGACGGACGGTTCTATTACCGTGCCGGGACTACAGCCGGGGGCGCTTACAGTAGAGGAGGTCAATCTTGGATCTCAGTATGAAGCACAAGCACCACAGACAGTAACAGTTGTGGCAAATCAGACGGCGGCTGTGAACTTTCATAACACACTAAGACCGGGTGATCTCCGTATTGTGAAGACCTCGGAATCAGGTGTCATTGCAGGAATCCAGTTCCGTGTTATCGGAAACGGTGTGAATCAAGTTGTGACCACATCCGCGGACGGCTCTATTACGGTTCCCAATCTCAGACCGGGAACATATGTGACGGAAGAAATCAATCTAGGGTCGGCGTATGTACCGCAAGCGTCTCAGACGGTGACAGTGCGCCCGAATGAGACCACAACAGTGACTTTTCACAACAGACTTTTGCGCGGGAGTGTATCCGGCTTAAAAGTTGGTGAAGATTTTATGACATTCCATGACGCAGACGGTTTGGCAGGCGCTGTGATCGGCTTATTCCCCGCAGGCACAACCGTATTTACTGAGGCTACAGCTCTAGCTGTCACAGTTTCCGGCGCGGGCGGGAAGTTTTCATTTGGTGACTTGCTGTATGGCGACTACCTCATCTGCGAACTCTCGTCAGGGAGCGCAGCATATCTTTTAAACGAAGAAGTGTTCCCTATCAGGATCAGCAGTGACGGACAGATCGTTCCGATCACACTGACAAACGAACTTTTGCGTGGACGCATCGAGGGACATAAGGTCGGAGAGACCACCACTGGTATGTTAATGGGCATATTCGAGGATGTAGATGGTTTAGAGGGTGTGACCATCGGCATTTTTGCGCCGGATACAGAAATCTTCTCTGAGGAAACAGCCTTAAAAGTGGTAGTCACAGACCAATATGGCCGCTTTTTCTTTGAGATGCCCTATGGCTATTTCCTGATCCGAGAGCTATCTACAGGTAATGATGCCTATGTGTTAAGCGAAGAAACGATCCCTGTCCGCATTGACACAGATGGACAAATCATTGAAATTCGGCTGGAGAACCGACTTGCTGTCGGATGCATCCACGGCACGAAGACCGGAGAGACCACCGAAGGTCTCTTGGCTGGAATGTTCTCTGATCGGGAAGGCCTTGCCGGTGCCACAATTGGATTGTTCGGATTAGTTGAATTAGGTATAGCCCAGCCCGAATATGATGCAGATGAAGAATCCGAATATCCGGCAGAGGACGAGCCGGAAACCGAACTGATCTCTGCGTCTGATGCCGAGGACAATGATACCAACTATGACGAGGAGGACGATCCAGACGAAGAGGACTCAGACGAGCCAGAGAAGGTCATTCTCTCCATCTCAGGGATCCCGCTAGAGGACTTTGCGTTCACAAGTGAAACCGCTGTACAGACTGTCATCTCTGCCGAGGGTGGCAGTTTTTCCTTTGAGGGTGCAATCATGGGCCATTGGGTGGTCAGAGAGATCTATGCACCGGAGGGCTATGTGCTCAACGAAACCCTGTTCTTAGTTGAGATTACAGCGGATGGCGAAGTGGTGTATGTGGAGGAAATCTCCAATGTCCTAATTCGTGGCAGTATTGAGGGAATCAAAGTCTGTAGTACCACAGGTTATCCCCTTGAGGGTGCGACTTTCGGACTGTTTGCCTCAGATGAGACTACATTCACTGCTGATACAGCACTCATGACCGACACATCGGGCGAAGATGGTATTTTCGGTTTTGAAGATATCATATTTGGCAGGTATCTTGTGCGGGAACTTGCGGCACCGGAAGGCTATTTGTTGTCTGATGAGACCTTCGAGGTAGAAATTGGCTATGACGAGCAGATTGTGGATATCCGCGCCGAAAACGAGCGCAAACCGGATGTGCCGGACGAACCAAATGAGCCGAATGATCCAGACGAACCAGAAGACGAGGAAGACGAGCCGGACAAAGGCACTCCAAATCAGCCAGAGCAACCGAACCGCCCCAACCAGCCGCCGCGCGCACCACAGACGGGGGACGATACCCAGCTTCCGTGGCTTACGTTGGTATTGTCGCTGCTCGGTATGCTTGCAATGATCGGTGGTGCCGTCTGGTATAAGCGCAGACGTACTATAAAAAACAATGAGGCAGGTGTTTAAACTTGGGCAAATGGAAGGTAATCCACAGAATATATGAGAGTGGCACTTCGGAAGCCAGCATGTGTGAAGCGGAGCAGGATGAAATCAGCTCATACAAAGAGACAGAGCACTATGACCAATATGTGGATGTATTCGATGACCGACTAGAAGCAGAAAAACTTCTGGACGAACTCTTGAGCGAGGGAAACTCTGATGCAGAATAGAAAGTTTGCAGTAGGCATGATCGCAGTTTTTGCCTTTCTGACCTTGCTCCTTATTTTCATGGGTGCAGTCAGAGAGATTGTACCGCAAATGGCAGAATACCGCGCAGCAGAACAGGCGTATCAAGAGGTTCGAGAGATGGCGCGTCCGCCGGTGCCGATAGAGGATGGAGATGCCGAAGAGCCGCAAAGCATAGATTGGGTGGCTTTACGACTGCTAAACCCGGACATAGTGGGCTGGATCGTGGTGGATGGCACCAGTATAGACTATCCAATTGTCCGGGGAACGGATAACGATTGGTACCTGCACCACACCGTCACCGGGGAGCGCAACGCATCCGGCGCGATCTTTATGGATCATAGAAATGATGCAGGGTTCTTCGATCCGCACACCTTGATTTTCGGTCACGATATGCGAAACGGCTCGATGTTTGCAGGACTTCACGGCTTCACAGGGGATACATTCAGAATCTATACCCACCATGGGGTGCTGGAATATGTGATTTTCTCTAGGCGTACCGTGTCGGCGGATGATGTGCTGTATATACTCCCTCCCCTAGATGACATTGAGGGACGCATTGTAACCCTGTCCACCTGTGTGTTTCGGAGGAATGATCTCAGGTTCGTAGTGCAAGGTAGACTGATACAGGAGGATTAGACCATGACAAGATATATCAATCGAACCATCGTGGGATATGACCAGTTTCTAGCGGACTATGTTGCGATTACGCATTATAGGACTCCGAATTTAGAACAGGTCTTGGCAGAACACGCAATGGAATATCTGCGCTCTGTCACACCGGACAAGTTTCCCACCACGCACATCCCGCCCCTTATAAAAACTTATGGCGGCAAGAAAAAACAAGAGTTTTCCTTTGTCTATCAGTGGAACGAGAGCATAGAGCAGTTTGACATTCAGTATACCGGCTTTGCAACGGCGGTGAATGAGGTAGAGTTCTTCGATACTAAGTTTGAACGCTGGTCAGAACTGGAAGCAGATTATATGAAGCTGGCAAAGAAGGGACACACAATCAATTTCGAGGATTTGAAGTATGATGTGTTCAAACGACTAGGCGGCAAGAGCGGTACACCGGAACATGGGAAGATGTCTAAGGTGTGGATGAAAGACACGGATAGCAAAAACGGTTCTCGGTGCTGGTTCCGTGTCGTGTTTCTACTGGAAGACGGCACGCCTGTGATCCGCTATGAAGGGTATGCGGCATTAGAACTAAAAGCGTATGATGTGGTGGCGGTTCGCTTCGAACGCTGGGCGGAGTTTGAGGCCTATGCCAAGAATCTCATCCAGCCGGAACACATGTTTAACTTCGATGAGCTAAAGGCGGAACTCGCCAAAGCTTGCCCTGTTAATCAGGTGTCTGGCTATTCTCAAAATGTATGGGTCGGCGGCAATAAGACGGTAGCCCGCAAGGGGTATCGGTTCTGGTTCGAGTTTAGTAACGAGGACGGTACACCGCGGATTCGGTATACCAGATATTCATTCAGCTAGAGATACTATATAAAAGAAGAGGAGAATACACCATATGGCATTACATTTTGTTGTACCAAAGATGCAGGAAACCTTCGGGACATTGGAATTTAGCAGGTTTTTAGGCGAGAATCGGCGCAGGAATGCGGACGGTTCTTTTTCTATTATCCACAAATACGCTTTGCTTTCCTCGGTGCAAGTGGGCGATGAGGTGACTGTTGAATTACCGGAGAAGGCTGGCAAGAAGGGCTTCCCATTCCGTACAAAGGTTCAGCTTGTGAAACCCAAGATCAGAGCGGTTGGACAAGTGATCGGTGACAATGCCCATCGCGGCTATGAGATGTCCGCAGAGAATATGACGAAAATATAGTAGGGGGATAACAGTATGAGCATGAAATTAGAAGCAGGATTCCAGATTGACTACCCTGAAACCTTTGGAGAACTCCGCTTTTGGGGTCTCCGAAAAGAGCGGCAGGTCTACGATGATGAGCGGAACCAGACGGGTGAGATTGATCGGCGGACATATAACTTGGTATCCACAGCACAGCAGGATATGATCCCGGTTATCTTGCCGGGGCATGTTCCGGTGCGAGATTTCCCACAGGATACCGTAGTAGAGCTGGTGAATCCTGAGATCAATTCCGGTGCAAACCGGAACTTTCGGGGTGCGGATGTGTTCTGGTGGATCACCACCGAAGATATTGTAGCAGTGAAGTCCGGCACAGCTACGCCACTCAAAGGGAGCAAGCCGAACACGGAAGAGAAATAGCCAATCATACATGGGGAGCCGCAGGTATTTTACTTGCGGCTCCCACTCTGATAGGAGGCGAGACAAATAAAGCCGACAAGATTTTCATACAAGGGTAAACGCATCCGCGCCGGTCATAAGCATCTGATCTTTCATCTGAGCATGCTGTTTCTCGTGCCTCTATTCGTCCTTGCAGTCCTGACCTATTACTATTTCTTTTTGCTGATTGGCCTCATTGTAACGGTAGTAGTTTATGCCGGACTGGGTACTTTGTACTTCAAACGCTTTCCGCATCACTTCAAACAGTTGGAGCACCGACAAGCCATCGCCCGGATGATCTTAGATAACAACTGGTACGCCACAGAAGAAAGCAAGTCCGAGGGCTGGTTTAAGGATTTGGGGAAGTCCGGGAAAAAGAAGATTGCCCACTTCCCAAAGATATGGTATAGGATGCAAAAGGGTGTGATCTACCTCACGGTGAAGATCACCATGGATAAGTACCAGAAGCAGTTAGCGGAATTGGAGAGCAAGATCGAGCCGGGGCTGTTCTGTGAGACAGTGCGCAAGGACTACTACGAGGGATATATTTCCTATCAGTTTCTATATGATGCCCAGCGTGCCAGAATCCAGATTGATGATGTGGTGGTTAAGGATGGCAAGATGAAGCTCATGCACCATGTCTCATGGCAGTTTGATTCCCTGCCCCATATGCTGGTTGCAGGTGGAACGGGCGGTGGAAAGACGTATTTTTTGCTTACGATCATTAACGCTCTTGTTAAGACGAATGCTGTTCTGTATATCTTAGATCCCAAGAACGCCGACCTTGCGGATTTAGCTATGGTGATGCCAAACGTCTACAGTCAGAAAGAAGAGATGGTAGACTGCCTGAATCAGTTCTATAATGACATGATGGATCGCAATGCCGCTATGAAGGGCTTGCCCAATTACAGACCGGGCAAGAATTACGCCTACTATGGTCTGCCTGCAAACTTCCTGATCTTTGACGAGTATGTGGCGTTTATGGAGATGGTTGGCATGAAAGAGAGTGGTGCGGTTATGGATAAGATCAAGCAGATCATCATGCTGGGGCGGCAGAGTGGCTTCTTTCTCATATTAGCCTGTCAGCGTCCAGACGCTAAGTATCTCCAAGATGGTGCCAGAGATCAGTTTAATTTCCGGGTGGCACTTGGGCGGCTGTCCGAGCACGGCTATTCGATGATGTTCGGCGAGGTGCGCCCAGATAGGGCTTTGTGTGAAGCAGTTTAAGGTACTGCCCCGCAAGATAACGCGGGAAACAACCTGCCTAACCGAAAGGCGAAAGCTGACACGGGAACATAGCACGGCAGGAAAGC
>Ga0131853_10007602_pt1 | contig 19651 bp, 15 predicted proteins | sample TergutLab28metaG_FD_92764 | JGI IMG/M metagenome (GOLD analysis project Ga0131853, IMG submission 92764) | Labiotermes labralis P1 segment gut microbial communities from Petit-Saut dam, French Guiana - Lab288 P1 (version 2) (version 2) | ecosystem: Host-associated > Arthropoda: Insects >... | reverse complement strand
TAAATTTTTGATGCGCTAGGAATTATCGTCTGAAATGAAAGATGCTTGCATCAACAAAAAGGGCGCCTATGCAGGGCGCCCAGTAGCCGCAAGGCGCAAGCCCACGAAGACCCCATAGCACGGGCTTACGTGCCCGAAGGGCACTTTTGTTCATAAAAAAACTGTTTTAGATGTGCCATCTAGGTTATTGAACAGGTCTAATAGATAAGGATGAGATTTTTTTAATTTTCTGCAACCTCTGCCACAACATAACAATCCACAATCTCCATCTTATCAGACAATGGAATTTTTGTGCAAATATATTTTTCTAACTCTTTTAATCTTATGCAAAAACCCTCATCTTGCATTAATGACGGCTTATGATAAAATCCTTGCAAAATATACCTAACATAATACCAACATATATCATGTCTGATCTTTTGCACATCAACCTCTTGTTTATTATCTTTATTGCTATTCTGCTTAATTAATTTCATTTAGAAATAGTAACATTAAATTTGAATGTTGTCAAATGATTTGCAATACAAATCATCATTTCAAACAAACAATATTCTTTGCTATAATGCAAGAATGAATATATTTGCACAGCGATTAGTTGAATTAAGAACTCAAAGTGATTTTTCACAAAGAGATTTGTCAAAGGAAATCTCTATTCCTCAATCAACTATCGCCAACTGGGAAAGTGGACGCTTTGAACCTTCTTTCGACACCCTCATCAAAATAGCCGATTATTTTGATGTAACCACAGATTATTTATTAGGACGAGAAGGTTTTGACATTTAAAATAAAGCAAGATGCTTTATAGCATGACAAATTAATGCTTTTCTTATATAAGCCATTATATCGTTTAAACTTAATTTCTTGCCATTAAACATCTCATTTTTTGTCATTCTGAGCACAGTGAAAAGCTTAGCTTTAGAAAAAATATTGTATCGCAATGTCATCCACCTACATCCGCATAATTATGAAACTTTTCCAATAATCTAATTATTCGCTCCACTAGCAAGCTATTCTATCCACCCCCTCTGCCCGCCGTTTTTTTAGCTAGAGTATATCTATTTTACAATCAATTTGTTATACTATAAGCAAGGTGACTAAAAAGGTTTGAAGAAGAGACAGAAAAGGCGGTTGATTAGTTGATTTACATATCAAATTATGCTATACTTTCTACTATGAATTTGCAAGTGATAAACAAATATTATATGACAAAGCACCTATCAAATGACAGGTGCTTTTTTTATGCTAAAAATCTAGACTAAAAAAATGTCGGACAGAGTTTGTCTAAGATAGATAATAAAATGTTGCGGCAGTTGTCACAAGCGATTAAAGAAAGCCAAAGCTGCCTTGTTTTAATAATATCTTACATCTTATTAGGAGCATTCATTTTAATTAATTTCATTCCGTTCTTTAAAGCATTTTTAACCAGTTTCACTATACCCATCCTTGCTTTTGTCACACCCTCTTCTTGCCCTAAAATTTTCTTCTCAAAATAAAATCTATTAAAACATTGACATAAATCAATTAAATATCGTGCAATTATGCTAGGTTCATATTTATATGCAGCATCTAATACTATATCATCAAATCTTGATAATAGTCTTATCACCTCATATGCAAAATCATCCTCTAAATACTTTGCCTCAATATCAAAATTACAATCAAATTTATTAACTAAAGAACAACATCTAGCATGAGTATATTGTAAATACGGTCCAGTCTCCCCATCAAAATTAAGCGCCTTATCAAAACTAAAAACCATGTCTTTTATACGCTGGTTATAAAGCGCAAAAAATACTACAGCACCTACCCCAACTTCATGCGCTATCCTATCTTTATCCTCTAGTCCCCTGTCCTTAATAATTTGCATTGTTTTATCAACACTGGTTTTTAATACGTCTTTTAACAACACTACATTGCCTTTTCTTGTAGACAAAGCCTCTCCGCCTTCTAATGACACCATTCCAAAGGCAATGTGTTTGCACCTATCCGCCCAATCGTATCCCATTAATTCTAATACCTTAAATACCTGCTTAAAATGTAAATTTTGCTGATAAGCAACCACATACAGGTTTTCATCAAAATCATATGTTTTTTTGCGATAAATTGCAGCCGCCAAATCTCTTGTAGCATACAATGTTGCCCCATCACTTTTTAAAATCATACACGGCGGCTCATTTTCTCCCATCTCTACCACAAACGCTTTATCACTTTCAACTAACAGCTTTTTTTCTTTTAAAGTGTCAATCACAATGCCCATCTTATCATTAAAAAAACTTTCACCATCATATGAATCAAACTTAATGCCCAGCATATCATATATTTTGTTAACTTCTTTTAAAGTAATCCTTTTAAACTCATTAAATAATTTAAGTGCCTCTTTATCTGCATCCTCAATTTTTTTAAACCACTCTCTTGCTTTATCATCCAAGCTTTTATCCTTGTCTGCTTCATTATGATATTTTACATAAAGAGCAGTTAACTCTTCCATCGAATTAATTGGTTTATCCTCACCCCATGTTTTAACTGCATAGATTAGTTTGCCAAATTGTGTGCCCCAATCACCTAAGTGATTTATTCCTACAACCTTATGTCCTAAATAAGAAAAAATCTCACATAAAGAACCGCCTATGACAGTAGTCAGCAAATGACCTATATGAAAATCTTTTGCAATATTAATTGATGAATAATCTATAGCAATGGTTTTTTTTGCAGCAGGAACTAAATTTTTATATTCTCCATCCCCTTTAGTTTTTTTACATAAATAATCAAATGTATCTTTAATAAAAACTTGCCTTTTAAAATAAAAATTTACATACCCGCCTGCTGGCATAGCCTTATCAAGCCAATTAGATTTATTTTCATTAATTTTATTGGCTAAATCAATAGCAAACTGCATAGGATTTTGTTTTAAACTAGCAGCAATTTTAAAAACAGGCAACGCAAAATCACCATTTTTCAAATCAGCGTCTTGAATAAGCATTAATACATTATTTTCTTCTAACTCAAATTTAGTTAAGTACTTTGCTATTTTTTGTTTGTAATTCATTTTTACCTTCTTTATTTTTTCTTCAAAGATGCAGGTCTTTAATATGTACTGTTTCAATCCATCTGTTTAATGCTTATGATTTGAACCATCTTCAAAGCAATTTGATTGATAGAAACCAAAAAGGGGGGAGAACCAAAAGCATGCTGGTTCTCCCCCCTTTGGTGTTTTGTTTCTTCTTTCTACAGTGTATCACAACAAGCTTTATATTTTTTTCCGCTTCCGCATGGGCATGGGTCATTTCTGCCTATCTTAGGCTCTGATATTACTTGACTCTGCCCCGCTTTTGAAGCCTCTCTTAATTGCTTTGTCCTCTCTTTGCTATCAGCAAGCTTTGCCCCTGTCACCTCTGCTTGTGCTTGTCTTTTAATTGGTACTTGTTCAACATTCACTCTTAACAATAACATAACCAAATCCTCATGAATCCTAGCTATCATATTATCAAACATCTCAAAGCCTTCTTGTTTAAACGCTGTCACAGGATTATAATTTCCGTATCCTTTTAAATGAATCTCCCGTTTTAAAACCTCCATAGAGTCAATATGATCCATCCATTTGTTGTCTATTACTTTAAGCATGATTACTCTTTCCGGCTCTTCAAAATCAATACCTCTAGACGCTGCCTCTCTAATTTTTTCTGCATAAATCTTTTTTAACTCATTTTGCAAATCCTCTATTAACTCATCAATATGCATTTCAATAAATTTTTCTTTAGTGAAAAACTCTGGTTCATTAGGCATCAATACCTTATGAATTTCAGCATTTAATCCCTCACAATCCCACTCTTGATAATCCACCTTAGGGTTTGTATGCGCTTTAACGATGCTAGCGCACTTGTCATCCATTATCCTGACAATTTGCTCATGCACGCTTTCACCGTTTAATACCCTGTTTCTTTCTTTGTATATAATCGTCCTTTGGACATTGTTGACATCATCATACTCTAAAACATGCTTTCTAATTGAATAGTTGCGTGCTTCTAAAGATTTTTGTGCAGACCTAATACGTCTTGTCAGCATACCCATTTCAAATGGAGTATCTTCATCAATCCTAAAGATATTTGATATCCTTTGCATAGCAGGACCACCAAATAAACGCAATACATCATCTTCCATAGATAAGAAAAACAATGAACTGCCTAAATCCCCTTGACGCCCTGCACGCCCTCTTAGCTGATCATCTATACGCCTTGACTCATGACGCTCTGTCCCGATTATCCTTAATCCGCCGCATGCCATTACTTCTTCTTTTTCTTTGTCAGTCTGCACCTTATACTCATCAAAAAACTTTTTAAAATCTGCTCTAGCCTGCAAAATTTCTTGATCGTCAGTGTTAAAAAATGCTGTGGAATTATAAATAGCCTCTTCACTCATCCCTAAATCTCTCATACGCTTTTTTGCCATATACTCAGCGTTTCCGCCCAGCAAAATATCCGTACCCCTGCCTGCCATGTTTGTAGCAATTGTCACCATACCTTTTTTGCCTGCTTGTGCAACAAACTCCGCCTCTCTTTCGTGGTTTTTTGCGTTTAATACATTGACATTGTGCATAGAAAAACCGCTCTTTTTAAGCATGAGAAACACTTCTTCAGATATTTCGACAGTAGTCGTACCCACCAATACAGGCTGTCCTCGACTATTACATTCTTTTATTTCTTCAATTACCGCCCTCCATTTGCCGTCTTTAGTTTTATAAACTTTATCATTTTCATCAATTCTTCTAGACGGAACATTAGGCGGAACAATAACAACATCTAATCCATAAATGCCTTTAAACTCTTCTTCTTCTGTCTTTGCAGTACCAGTCATGCCTCCAAGTTTATTATAAAGCCTAAAATAATTTTGAAAAGTAATTGTAGCAATAGTTCTGTTTTCATTTTGGATTCTTACACCCTCTTTAGCTTCAATTGCTTGATGCAATCCATCACTATATCTGCGCCCAATCATAAGACGCCCAGTAAATTCATCAACAATGATTACTTCACCGTCTTGAACAACATAATTATCTTCTCGTTTAAAAACAAAATTTGCTTTTAATGCATTATTGATATAATGATTTAACTCATTATGCTCATAATCTGATAAATCGTCAATACCAAAATGATATTCCGCCTTTTCAATACCTTTCTCTGTTAGGGTAATCGCCTTCTTTTTTAAATCTACATCAAAATCCCCGTTATATTCTTCTTCGCCCTCTAAAAGCTTTCCTTCATCATCTACATTTGTTGATGCTTTTAAGCGCCTTGCAAATTGGTGCGCTGTTGTATACATTTCAGAAGATTTTTTGCCCTTGCCTGAAATAATTAACGGAGTCCTAGCCTCATCAATTAAGATAGAATCTACTTCATCTATAACAGCATAATACAACTCTCTTTGAGACTTCTGTTCTTTATAAAGTACCATGTTATCACGCAAATAGTCAAACCCTAATTCACTGTTGGTTGCATAAGTGATATCGCAATTGTATGCCGAAACCTTAGCTTCATGATTCATATCAGGAGTAACAACACCCACAGTTAATCCTAAAAAGCGATGGATTTTTCCCATCCACTCAGCATCCCTTTTTGCCAAATAATCATTGACTGTGACCACATGCACGCCTTTTCCTGCTAGTGCATTTAAAAAAGCAGGCAGCGTAGACACCAAAGTTTTACCTTCACCTGTACCCATCTGAGCAATACGCCCTTGATGTAATATAATGCCGCCCATAAGCTGCACCCTAAAGTGGCGCATAGATAAAACTCGTTTGCCCGCTTCTCTAACAAGAGCAAAAGCATCCGGCAATATATCATCCAGTGTCTCATAATTATCATTTAAACGCCCTTTTAAAATATTCGTCTGGGCTTTTAGTTCTTCATCAGTCATAACCTGATACTTAGACTCTAAATTTTCAATTATATCAACAGTTTTTTCCAATTTTTTAATAGCCTTTCTATTTTCAACACTGGCTAAATATGATATTAGTCCCATTTAATACTCCTTTTTCTAAAACTGAGATTCTGAGCACAGCCAAGAATCTCAGTTTTAGAAAAATAAAATGATTTTTTAATTAGCAATACTCCCAGCCACCCTTGCCATCCAATTAACTTTATCCGTCATTGCTATAACTTTTACAAACATTACTAGTGATATACTTCCCTCTTGATAAACCCCACATGCCGATACTAATTTTGCTATACTTTCTTTAGATAAACTATCAGCATTGTCCACTATTATAACACAGTCTTTTTTAGACTCCAACATTCTAAAAGCATTTGATACAATTAAATGAATATTTTGGTCGATTTTTAATGTTTTTAATAAATCTAATTCAAAAATCCTATAATCTTCTTGTCCGCTTTTCTTTGACCTATCCGCATCAAGCATCAATCCTATAGGATAAACTCTTTGTTTTCTAAATGATTCCATTAATTCAAATGGCATATCATTACTAATTATTAATTTGATTTCACCTTTATAAAACGGACTTTTTTGACTTAAATCATTTATTTTGTCTAAACCGTCAAATGACATCAATAAATCATTTTTATCTATCTTTGCTGGCACACTTTTTCTATCAAATTCACCAATCTCTATATCATTAATAGTCAAAATATTAAATAATCCTAATCTATTTGCTTGCTCTAATACTCTTGCTTTGCCCTCTACTCTCATAGGAACAAATATATCTGCATTATCATCTTCAATCAAATTAGGTCTTAGCCATGCGCTAGTTTCATTAACAACAACTAGCCCAGCCACATTTTTAGAATTAACAACATAATCCCTGTTTTTATAGCTGTCTATAAGCTTTAGCACCTCTTCATTTGAAACCTCACCTCTCTTTTTATCGGTTAATTCTATCTTAACTAAATTAGACGCCTGCATCAAAGCAACTGCATTAACAAGCTCTTTTTTCGAATAAGTAGTAGCCGACTTTAATCCAACACTAAAACCTATTTCTCTTAACAGAATAATTTCTATACCATCATAATGGGCATAGAGCTGGTCATAAACAGCTTTAGCTTCATCACTTAATCTAATGTTATTTAATTTTAACATCTTATCAGTTGTATCTTTTATAAATTTCATTTTATCCCCACAGTTTTAATATCATATATTTTTTTATATTAATTATTAACAGTAATATTTTTTCTAAAGAAGCGATTCCTCAATACACTTATGCTTCGCGAAAGTTGTGCCAAGAGAATTATATATTGAGGAACAAAAATAAAGATAAGATTCTTATCAAAACAACAAAATTTAGGTCTTAGGTTTTATATTTTTATTTCATAATAGACTTGTTCAATAACCTATATGGTCAGATAAAGCATAGATTTTTTATAGCAAAATTTTATTGTTTTTGCAGCTAATACTGGAAGTATTAGCAAAAAAAGAATGAATTTTTGAATGAAAAAGTTGTGCTTTAGATGTGCCCTGTAGGTTATTGAACAAGTCTAGTATATTAAAAATACTATTCCATCAATTTAAATGTTTTCAATAATCTCATCACAACACTTATGACAAAGTAAGCAATCAAAATCATTATTATAAGGAAAAACATATGCATCATCATAAACACATTATCTAAATCAAATCTGACTACATCTACTATGCCGCCCAGTGCTAATAATCCCACCATCATAAAAGTATAGCACACAAGCAGCACAAAAACCCTAAATACATTAAATGGTTCACAAATTTTTATTAACACCACTATACCTGTCAATGATAAAGCCATAACCTGCATAGATAAAATTAAATCATCTGGATATGCCCCAAACACATAATGATCTACAAATCTTGCCGTCATTACCGCCCTATAAACAAACATTGCCATGACAGAAATTACAATAGCAAATCCACCAGGAATAGCCCGTCCTGTCACATTGGCTAAAAAATTACCTTTAATTCTTTCAAAATTTGGCTGTAGTGCCAATGCCAATGAAGGTAATCCTATTACAAACATTTCTAAAAATAATAAATGATTTGTCCTAAACGGATAAGGCTCTTGCATTATCATAAATATAACAGCCAAAACAATACTCATAAGAGTTTTCATCAAAAACAATGATGAGGTCTTAGTAATATTGTTAATGACTCTGCGCCCCTCCATCACCACTTTAGGCATTGAAGAAAACTTTGAGTCCATTAGCACTAAATGCGATACGTTTCTAGCAGCATCTGCCCCGCTAGCAATTGCTATGCTGCAATCCGCCTCACGCATAGCCAAAATATCATTAACCCCGTCACCCGTCATTGCAACAGTATGCCCTTTTGACTTAATAGATTTAACTAAAAGCGCCTTTTGCTCTGGAGACACACGCCCAAACACAGTATACTTATCTGCAGCCTCAATTACCTCTTGATTAGACATCCCGTCTAAAGATAAATACATCTCAGCTCCGTCTACTCCGCATCTTTTTGCAACTTCAGCCACAGTCACAGGGTTGTCACCACTAATAATTTTAATAGCAACATCATTATCTTTAAACCAGCTAATAGTTTCTATTGCGTCCTCTCTTATATAGTCTTCAACTATAATAAGCGCAATCGCTTTTCTAGACGATGGGACTTTTCCATCAGGATAAATAACTCCATTGACTTGTGCCAGACATAATACTCTATATCCTTTTGCAGAATATTCATTGACCAGCGCCTCTAATCTTATGCCCATATCTTTTATAATAAACTCAGGTGCGCCTAAACAATATGTTTGTTCATCATCAAATGTAACAGCAGAAAATTTTCTGGACGATGAAAAAGGCAGGGTTTTAATAGCTCGCATTTGTGCCGAATATCCAAAATAGCTTGCCATGGCTATTGCAGTTTGGTTGTTGTCTTCAGTCGCAGTCAGCATTGACCCAATTATTGCAGCAACTTTTGCGTCCGCTCCTTCTTCTTTGATAAAATTAATCACTTTATTGACCTGCATTGACCCGTCTGTCAATGTCCCCGTTTTATCTAGACATAACACATCCGCCCTAGCCAGCATCTCAATACAGTATAAATCCTGCACCAAAGCGTTTTTTCTTGCTAGGCGCACAACACCTATTGCAAGCGCCATACTTGTGAGTAGAAACATCCCCGTAGGCAGCATTCCGATTATCGCCCCCGACCAACTTTGCACCACGCTATACAATCTATATCCAATATGATCACCGCTATAAGTGTTTCTAAATTGCAGAAAAATCATTATCGCAGAAATAGGAATAATAGAAAAAGTGATTATTTTCATGATAAAGCGAATAGAGTTTTGCAGTTCTGATGACGGCTTTTTATAACGCTTTACATGAGAAGCAAGCTTTTCTACATAATTATTTGCCCCTGTTTTGTCCACTCTAGCATGCACCGTACCGCTTGTTAAATAACTGCCCGAATACAATATATCACCCTGCTTTTTTTTGACAGGTTCCGATTCACCCGTTAACATAGCCTCATTAACCTCACACTCACCAGATAATACCACACAATCGGCTGATACTTGTCTGCCTAAAGTCAAATGCATTACATCATCTAAAACAACCTCGGCTATAGGCACAGTTATTTTTATGCCTTCTCTTATAACTACAGCACTAGGCGCTGTGACCAATGACAGTTTTTCAATTTTACGCTTAGCTCTAATCTCTTGAAAAATACCTATGCCTATGTTTAAAAGAATAATAAGCAGAAAAGCAAATTGAGCCAAGTTTACGCCTTGATCCGCAACAATAATGGTTGTAATCAATGCGCCCGCCACTATAAAAGTAATTAAATTAACAATAGTAAAAATGTTGGTAAAAAATATAGACCCATATGTTTTGCCCGTTGATTTTGTATTTTGGTTAACATAACCTTGCACCTGACGCATTTCAACTTGAAAAGCATTAAGACCATATTCAGCAGTAGGAGAAAAGCGTTCTGCCTTGTCTATATCTAAATTAACAGACACCTTATTTTTTTTGCGTTTTTTTAAATATGTCTCTTGAATTAAAGAAGTCTTGTCTGTTTCCATTTTTCCTATTGTTGTCTCTTTCTCTGTATCAACTACTACGCATTGCTCTATTGCTAGCGGAGGAGTATCAACTATTTCTTCAGCATTGGGCATTTTTTTTCTAGGTGCACGCTTTGGTTTGATTTCATCATTATGTTCGACTTCTAAAACAACCTCTTGCTCTATGCCAAAAGGAATATTATCCTCTATGATAGTCTCTTCAGCCTTAAGTGTTTTTTTTCTAGGAGCCCGTTTAGGTTTTACCTCTTGGGGCTTATTTTCTTCATTTTGATTGTTTTCTTCCATAAACAAAAATAACTCCGATATGATAGATAATACTATTATAATCAGAGTTTTTTTATTTGTCAATTTATTTTTACAGTGCATGATAAAATAATATAAAACAAATAAAATAAAAAATACAACAACTAAACAATTAAAAAATTATGTCATGCTATAAACATCTCTTCTTTGTTTTCTATATCATAATTTATGTCATAATATGTCTTGAGTGTGTATTACAATAAAAATCTTTGCCTAAATAAAAATCAATTTTGCATTGCAAACTGCAAAAGATTAGCATAAATAGCGACAGTCTTTGTAATAAATTTAGGCTTCGAGATATATATGAAGATACAAAGCAACAGGTAAAAAATTACTTGAAATTCAAATCTAAACTACATTAATTATACGGCTAGGCAACCAAAAACCTTTAGGCGGCATATATGATGTGAAAAGAAGAGATTTTAAACAAGATGAGATGCTTGACTAACATGACATAAATTTGAAATTGTTAATTAAACACAAAAACTACTCCGCTTAAAACTTAAATTTCGTCATCCTGCAAAGGATCTCATCCATTTAAAAAATCATGAATATTTACCACCATCAAAAATCTAAAAAAGGGACATGAGCCTCTTAATGCCTTTTTCCCTTTTCTTGTCTTTATTTTATTGTACTTTAATTTACAAACTCAATTTTCCTAAAATATTCAAAAAACTTCCCACCTCATTTGGCTCTAATTTTGACAAATACTCACTTAATTTTGCTAGATTATCTACCTTTTCTTCTCCGTTTATTATCTGTCTAAAATATGGATTATAATAAATCTTGCCTTCTTTTGCTAGCAAATTCATAATATTATTAACCCTGGTCTTGTTATGTGCAATCATACTTCTATATTTATTTTGTAAGCGCAATGCCTCTTTAGCATCTTTTGCCTGAGCCGCAATCACACTTCTTACGCTCTTACCCTCTCCTTTTCCAATCAAAATATTTTTTATTAAATCGTCAATCTCTTGTTCACTAAATAGTTCAAACCCATCTCTTTTGCTTTTTAAAATCTCTATACCTAAATCTTTTGCTAAACTGGGCACCAACTCAAACATCTTAAGTTGTGCATAATAATAATTTCTGACACTATTTATACTTTTATTAGTATTTTCTGCTGCCATAGTAAATGCCGCCTTAAGCCCTAATCCCTTTTGATTAGCTATCGCCACCTCTTTAAATAAATTTTTAGTTTGCATTATAGTCCAATTGTTTTCCATTTTTGTATCCTCCGTATACAATAATTGCCATACTAATAATATCTTATACATATATTTTTAAACACATGAAAAAAAGGAAGAACAACTAATATCATATTAGTTTTCATCCTTTTTTAATGTCCAAATACTTTTTAAAAATACAGCCTATTTAATAGTTTCTTTGAAATACCCGACTCTTTGCCTTGTATTTAAACAATAACCTATTATCATGCTATCCGACACGGTAAATAAATACCCCTGATTTAATACTGCCCTATAAATATACTTTGACATAATTTCCGCCCAATTTTGCCAATTAACTGCAATATCCATACTTGTATCAAAATTAGAAAAGCTTGGCAACAATAAATCCACATACACATACTGCCATACCCAACTTGACCCCGGTGTAGGAGCATTATGTCTTGCCAATCTCTCACGCCTGCTTTCCCCTAAAAATTCCAATCGTCCATTGACACCATCAATCCTCCATAAATAAAACCCTTGCGCAAAAGTCACATTATTCCATGCATTTCTCATGCCTGCAGCTACTGCACTAAATCCGACATAACCTATCAATGTATCCTCACAAAAGAAAAACAATAATGCCCTTGAATCCCACAAGATTTCTGCACCAGTCCAATCTCCATAAATTGTATATTTTGATAAACTAATAGGCATCTCCCCTGTCCCTATCCTCATATCATATAGTTCAATCTTAATTCCTGTTTGCCAAGCGGCACCCTCAGGCGAAGCATCTTGCCCTATTCCGATAGCAAAAGAAGTCCCTGGCACATGTCTTAAATACTGATTGATTCCGTCTGTCTCCAACCCTTCTGATATACTGATATTATTATGGTCTCTTAGGTCAATCGTATATAGCGGGTCCCAAATAAGCCATGGCGGTGAGGTAGAAATAAACCCAAAATCACCGTTAAATCTAGCAGAATCCATAGTCTCACCCTGTGCAATGTTTGTTATATAAGATACTAGCTTTAAATTTTTGTCAAATACAAATACGGCTGATGCAAAATAAACATCCTCATTCCAACTCATCCACCATGCGCCATATGTCGCAGCCACTCTTAAATATCCATTGTGCTCATCAATAGCATGCCTTGACGGAGGAGTACCTAATACCATTGCTGTACCAGTGAAATTTAGAGTTTCTAAACAAAACCTTGATATATGAGTCCTGTCTACCCATTGCCTACCCTCTCTTCCCCAAACAGTTGTTGCCGTATACAAATTATATCTAGAGACCGATATAATGTCGCTTGCAGATAAATATCCTTTTATATTTGCAGGTTCACCAGCATTTTCTAAGTCAATGCGTCCTAACAACATAAAAGAATGCATCCTCTTGTCTCTAACTGTATAAAATAAATTTTGAAATGAAAAACGCTTCAATTCAGATTCTACACATTCTCTAAAATACGGCAGCATGACATGCCTGTATGACCTTTGAGTGCGAGAACACCAATTCCAAACAACAGAAGTAAAATCAACCACAAAAAACAGCGTGTTGGTTTCTATTCTGACTCTGCTTGTATTAAAGCGCCCGTCAATTTCTAAAAATCTTGTCAAAATCGGTTGCGACCTATCTGTAATATCATATACTCTTATCTGCACTCTGTCATGCCAGCGAGAAAACCACTGCCAATCACTATGCGACATGTTACTTAATAGCCAATAAGGAGCTTCACTTCTTGTTCCGCCTAAAATAATCATAATATTGTCATTAACAATCATTTCAACCGGTGCAAAATTTTGATACTGCATCGTAATAACATGGTCAATCTGTCCACGATTAGTGCGCACAATAGTGACACCCTGAGGCGATAAACGATAGATATAATTACCGTCATTTCTGACTATGTCACCTTCATCCATACCATCCACCTGAATATTTGTTTCAGAAGTAGGACCACTATTATTCTCTCTATCACCACTATTAGAAGGAGGAGCATTGACAGTACTATCTCCAGCATTATCTCCGCCGCCTTGTCCAAATAAATTATTATCACTATCAGGAGCACTAGAAGAAGTACAGCCAAAATGCCAGCCATTTGAATTGTTTCTTGACGGCACTGTATCTATAATATTAAACAATGAATTTAGATGCTCTTGATCTTGTATAGCAAAAGCATGACTTGCACCTGCTATAGGGGGAACCACTGACGGTATGTGTATATTATTAGATAGAGGCAAACTTAATAATAACGGCAAGGCAATAGCCAAAATCAATACGCATGCCGATGCCCTTATCCATACTCTAGAACGCTTATACCATGGAAAAGTATTTTTTGCACCCTGTCCCTCATTTACTTTTGCTTGTCTAATTTGATTAGCTGTCTTGTGTTTCAGATCATCATTGACCTCAATTTGATCAAAATAGTCATTGAGTTTTGACATAGTTTTATTCTCCTTATCTATTTAAAAAGAAAAGATTCTTAAGAATGACAAAAATTTAAAATCGTTAATAAATATAAGCAGCACTCCGCTTAAAATCTAAATTTTATCATCCTCTTAAGAATCTCATCATTAAAAAACTTTTTCAATCTCTCAGCATCCCCTTCAATTTCTCCCTTGCTCTCATTACCCTGCTTTTAACTCCGCTCTCTCCTATCTTTAACATTTTTCCAATCTCTTTATATCCATATCCTTGATAATAATGTAAATATACAATCACTCTATCCTTTGGTCTCAACTGATTTAAAGCATCTCTTATCCATCTATTCTCATCATCCTCGTTAATAAAAATTATATCCTCATCCAACTCTGCCCTATATCTATTAAACGCTTGCTTTTTTATATTTTTAGCCTTATTTATTGCTACCCTAATCAGCCATGCTTTTTGATGTTGGTCGCTATCAAATATCTTTTGCTTTTGCCAAAGACAAAAAAACACATCAGAAAAAACATCTTCAGCATCACTTAAGTTTCCAGTTATAGAAAAAGCTGCTTTTAAGATGATATTCCCAAATTTATCTATGCTTTCTTTAATAAAAGCTTCGTCCAAATTTACTCCTCTACTAATAATACAATTTAAAGTGTTATTTGGTTGCAAAATATTTAAAAAAATGTTAAAATTATTTTTAGATGAAAATAATGGGCTTAAATAAACTTACGTTATTGGATTATCCAAACAAAATGGCAGCAGCTATATTTATAGGCGGCTGTAATTTTGATTGCGGCTTTTGCCACAACTCTAGTTTAATAAATCCCGCAAACAAAGATATAATTTCAAAACAAGAAATACTTGATTTTTTAGATAAGCGCAAAAATATTTTAGAAGGTGTGTGCCTAACAGGAGCCGAACCTCTTTTATCAAATGAATTAGAAAGCCTAATATTAGATATAAAATCCATAAAAAACTATAAAATTAAACTTGATACAAACGGGTCGCTCCCAAACAAATTATCTTATTTGTTAAACAAAAACTTGATAGACTATATAGCGATGGACATAAAAAACTCTAAAGCTAAATATCCCAAAATCATAGGAAAAAATATTGATTTAAACTTGATTGAACAAAGTATACAATTAATTATATCACTTGCCCCTGACTATGAATTTAGGACTACTTTAATAAAAGAATATCACACTAAAGAAGATTTAATTTCTATGTTAGATCTAATCAAAGGTGCAAAAAGATATGCCTTGCAAACATACATTGAAAGTGAAATGGTAAGACAAAAGGGGCTTAAATCTTTTAGCATAGCCCAAATGCAAGAGTTTTTAAGTATAGCAAAAAAACATATAACAGAAGCAATACTGCGATGACTTAATTTAAGAATAAAAGAAGTAATTTAGGACACAAAGGTCATGCTAGAAGGGACTAAATATTACAGAACAGGGATAAGAAAGAGATTCTTATAGGATGACCTTGCGCCTTATGGCTTGCTGAGTTGCACTTCTTTGTTGTCTTATTCTACAAACCACTCCCAAAACATAAAAAAGCCGCTCTAAAATATTAAGACGGCTTTTATTATCTTAAAAAGTTTATCTCTATCCTCTGTCTCTATTGTCTCTGTCTCTTCTAGGTCTTGGAATAAGCAGCGCAATTAAACCTAACGTAAATAAAATAAGCGGAGTTGCCAACAAGTTCATGGTTGCCGCAAGCGCCTCTGCAAAGCCTTGAAAACCGCTGCCTTCTCTAAACAGATCTATGATGATGCCTATATTTATACCAAATGCAATGAATGCAATTATAGATGCTACAAACATAATAAACCCCACCAATCTTTTAATTTTCCAAAAAAATGCCATTTGAATATTTCCTCCTTTAATTTAATATTAACATCATATCATTATTTTAAACCTTATGTCAATCAATAATTGAGTCTATTTTATCTAAGTTAATCCTTTGACACCCTCTTTTATTTATGCTATAATATTTATTCATGTTTGTTAAATTGTCAGAAAACTTAATCAAACGACAAAAAATATCCTTAGATAGCTTGTTTATCCAAGAGTATATGCCCTATGCGCCAGATATTGCTATAAAGGTATATTTGTATGGATTGTCGCTTTTTTGTGATGCGGATAATTCTATAGATATGATATCTGATGCTTTAAGAATTGATTCTGATGAGGTACTGTCTGCATTTAAATATTGGGAAAACCAAGGACTAATCTCTCTTATTTCTATTGATCCCCCTTTAGTTGAATATAAAGAAGTAGTCCCTGCTTTAGAGCAAATAAAACATTATGATGCAGCAAAATTTGCCGCTTTCAATGAGCAGCTGCACGCTATACTAAAAAATAAAGATGGTGATTCAAGATTAATAAATAAAGCAGAGTATGAGGCTTATTATTATGCTATAGAGCATTTACATATTGACGAGGCTGCCATGCTTGCCATAATCGCATATTGTGTACGTTTAAAAGGAGCAAGTGCAAAGTGTGCTTATATAATGACAGTTGCAAGAAATTTGGCAGCAGAAAAAATTACTACTTTTGATAAAGTAGAAGAGCGGCTTAGTGAGTTTGATTTATATGACAGCGACATTAAGGCTATATTAAAAGAATTCGGACGAAGAAAAGTAGATATTCATGATAAAAGATTATGGATTAAATGGATTAAAGATTGGGGATTTAAAGCTGAGACAATAGTTAAGCTAGCTAAACAGCAAAAAAGAGGCAATATTGAGTATTTTGATAAAGTACTGCAAAGTTATTATGAATTAAAGCTATTTAATATTGATGAAATTCAAAAGCATAGTGATGCACATGAAAAAATTGCTGATTTGACTAAAGGTGTATTAAAATCACTTGGAATTAGAATGGAAGATATTAGCCCCGCAATAAACGAATACATTAAAAAATGGCTGGATTTAGGATTTGATGAAAATATAATTATGGATTTAGCTAAAGATTGTTTTAAGAAAAATAAACGCAGTTTAGAATATATGCATTTAATATTATTGGATTGGAAAAAAAGCGGCATTAAAAACTTAGAAGAGGGCTTAAAGAAAAAACCGCCTAAAGAAACAGCAGCGCCTATCGGAACAACTCAAAAAAGCATTGGAAAAGTTACACAAAAAAGTTTAGAAGAATTAAACTCTTTATTTGATTAAAATATGAATTATAAAGCAATAATACAAAAAAAACAAACGGATTATAAAAACGCCTCACTATTAAAAGAGCGTGATTTTAATAATCTATTAAAAGAGCACCCTAAGCTAAATGATATAGAATATAACATAAAACAAATACTAATAGATAAAGAATGCGGCATAAAAATTGATGCTAAAAAATTGACAGAGTTACAAAAAAATAAAGATGACTTTTTAAAAAAGATTGGGCTGTCATCAAAAGATTTTATTGTTTCACCTTCTTGCAAAAAATGTACTGATACAGGCTATGATAAAAATAAAATATGCTCTTGTGTAGTTGCTAGTCTTTCACTTGCCCCCGCCACAATTTCATTTAATGACTTTGATATAAATATATTTGATAAATTAGAGCAAGAATTTGCCGATAAAGCACTAGCCAAAAGCCTAGAGTTTTGCAAAGAATTTCCTAATACAAAAAAACTTAATTTGCTTCTTTTGGGCAAAACAGGCACAGGAAAAACTTTTTTAGCCAAATGCATAGCCGATGACTTGCAAAAAAAAGGCTTTGGCGTAGTTTTTACTTCAGCTTTTGGTTTTTTAAATAAAACTTTGCAATATCATACAACCTTTGATGAGCATAAATACAGCCACATTGCCCCCTTTTTAGATTGTGACTTATTAATTATTGATGATCTTGGCACAGAAAACATGCTTAAAAATGTGACTATAGAATACCTCTATCACATTTTAAACGAACGCATTCAAAAAAATATGCACACAATTATTACTACAAATCTTGATAATAAAGAAATTGCTGATAGATACGATGAAAGAATTTTTAGCCGCCTATTTGATAAAAAATTATCTGATGGCTTTGCCATAAGCGCAAAGGATTTAAGGAGAAATTAATATGCAAAACCAAACCATCCTAGTCCTAGATTTTGGAGGACAATATAAAGAATTAATTGCAAGTGCTGTTAGAGAGCTTGGTGTTTTTTCTATGATCAAGCCTGGCAGTATGCCGATTGAGGATATCAAGGCACTTAAGCCTATTGGAATAATTTTAACGGGCGGCCCTAATAGCGTATACCTTAACTCATCTCCTAAATGTGATAAGGCATTATTTGAATTAAACATCCCTGTTTTAGGAATCTGCTATGGCATGCAATTAATGTGTCATATTTTAGGCGGAGAGGTTGGCTCGTCAATTAAAGGTGAATACGGAAAAGTTTTAATAAAAAATGAATCTGCCCGCAACAGCAAAATTATGCCTAGCAGAGATTTTATTGCACTTATGAGCCATCGTGACTCTGTTAAAAAAGTACCTAGCGGCTTTGATATTACAGCAGTTACTGATGATTGTATTGCAGCAATTGAAAACACTGATATAAATTTATTTGGCGTGCAGTTCCACCCAGAAACAAAGGATACTTCATTTGGAAAAGAAATTTTTAAAAATTTTGTTTTTGATATCTGCAAAGCAACTGGAGACTATAAACTAGGCGACTACTTATCAGAAGAAATTAAAAACATTAGAGAAAAAGTGGGCAATAAAAAAGTGCTTCTTGCTTTAAGCGGCGGAGTAGACTCTTCAGTTTGTGCTGCAATACTTGATAAAGCTATTGGCAAGCAATTGACTTGCGTGTTTGTAGACCATGGTTTTATGAGAAAAAATGAGGGCGATTGGATTGAATCAATCTTTAAAAATTATAATTTTAAATTCATTAGAATAAATGCTGAAGATAGATTTTTAAAAAAACTAAAGGATATAACTTGTTCTGAACAAAAAAGAAAAATTGTGGGTCAGGAGTTTATTAAAGTATTTGATGAGGAGTCTAAAAAAGTCAATGCCGAATTTTTAGGACAAGGCACTATTTATCCTGATGTGGTTGAAAGCGGCGGAGAGGATGGCAAAAGTGCTGTAATAAAAGCCCACCATAATGTAGGAGGGCTGCCTGATGATTTTGATTTAAATAGACTGGTAGAACCATTGAGAGGCTTATTCAAAAATGAAGTGAGGGCTTTAGGTAAAAAATTAAAACTGCCAAAAAATTTAGTACATCGCCAGCCTTTTCCAGGTCCTGGTTTGTCCATTAGGATAATGGGAGAAGTCACAAAAGAAAAACTTGACGTTTTAAGAGATGTAGACGCAATTTTTAGACAAGAAGTTGATAAACTAACTCCAGGAAAAAAACCCAGTCAATATTTTGCCGTCCTCACCAACACTAAAAGCGTGGGCGTAAAAGGCGATGCAAGAACCTATGATTTTGTTGTAGCTTTAAGAGCAGTCACTACATCTGATTTTATGACATGTGATTATACTAGACTTGATCATAAATTATTATCAGCAGCATCCAAGCGAATCACAAATGAAATTGCAAGCGTATCAAGAGTAGTATTTGATATAACAGATAAACCTCCGTCAACTGTCGAGTGGGAATAATACTAGACCTGTCTTGAAAATAAATTGGGTATATAGTAAGCATATTTTTGATTGCCGTGCCAAGAAGTATTCGTGGCAATGCAATTCAGTGCCAGGACAAAAATGAATACTTGAAAGACGCTAT
>Ga0131853_10007600_pt1 | contig 19653 bp, 13 predicted proteins | sample TergutLab28metaG_FD_92764 | JGI IMG/M metagenome (GOLD analysis project Ga0131853, IMG submission 92764) | Labiotermes labralis P1 segment gut microbial communities from Petit-Saut dam, French Guiana - Lab288 P1 (version 2) (version 2) | ecosystem: Host-associated > Arthropoda: Insects >... | reverse complement strand
GAGAAGTGTGTGGAGTCCCAAGGGAACTACTTTGAGGGTGATTAGGTGTCCAACGCTCCAAGTAAGCCAGTTTCTTTTTCCCGGCCAAAGGTCGGATACTTTTCTAACAGACCTCGTATTAACAGTTTGACATGTTATTACACCATTAACTGTTAGTGTAATCAACATTCTTGCAAGTTTGGCTTCCATGCAACAAAATCAAATCTTTAGATTTTCTTTAATAAGTCAGCAAATACACAGATTTCAAATAAAGCGAAGACAGTAAAACAGCAACGAATGCATTAAAACTTCAAACGCAGTGTCAAAACATTAGACAGTACACACATTTAACTTTTGATGCAGTACGCCACATTGTGGCCACGCTTTCAATATGGAAACCTGATGTTTCTGGTGTTGCACATGAAAAACTTAACTTCAGAAGTATTGGTCAACCATGAGCAATTAAATGTGTCACATACACATGGTCAAGTTGATGCCCAATTATAAAATCATTTCGTCCACGTTTTGGAAGTGATGATATGTGTGCACATTTGACTGAATCAGTATACTTACACAAAGTTACAAACGAAATTTTTTTTAGTAAAAACCCAAACAATGTTCTCCAAAATTCATATTTCCAAATGACACCTTTCAAAGAAAAAAGTAACTTATGGAACTGGTTCTTCTCCGAGTTCAACAGTACCTCTGGCCTGTCACATTCAGAAGATAAACACTGAGCTGATATATGTCCTACAGGACAAGAAGAAGCTGCAATCAAGGCTACTGTCTACTTGGCTGTAATGCTGTGCCACATGGCAGATAGTTATTAAAGTTTCAAAGGACCCCACTCCTACTGTCTTCACTTTTTAAATTGCAACATGAAGCCAGCAAGTTCCACCAAAATGTTGGTCCATATTATCGACTTAAAAGGCATTATATTCCCCATGATCATTTTCTTAATATTTATTAGCACAAAAACCTGAATCATGATAATCAACAACAAAATCACAATAAATACCTTATAGTTGTCATTATTATAATATGATGTCACTTCGAGAACACTGCCTGGATGAAAAGAGCAACCATTACCAGCTTTAAGTACAAAACTCTTGGTAGATATGCGAGTCAAGCTGGCTGCCACAGTCACAAGTGAATCGTCTGGTGGTGGGCTAAGATCTGCATTATGAAACACACTCTGCCAGTAGCTCTGTAGGTTTGCTGCATCTACAATGAAACAGCATGCAGCACAGTTGAGACTTTAATTGTGCTTTATATGATTAAAGAAGTAAATATGTGGTTCGGTCTGTTAAACCTTGATGCCTGTTTAAAGCACATGCCGGAGAATGGGCATGGAAATCTAAAGGAGACAGGTTAAAAGGACCATGCCACCTGAGCAGGGATGATCACGATCATAAAATTTGGGCCAGGAAACAAAGAAGAGATATTGGTAAATACTCCTTTGTAAATAGGACAATCAAACTGTGGAACCAACTGGCTGCAGAGGCACTGGCGATTTTCCCCTGTAAGTCACATACTTTTAGAAAGGGGTTTAGGAAAGTAATTACAAGTGAGGAGAAGGGAAGGGCTTTTGAAGTGTGGTGACGAAACGTCCAAAAGTGCAGGGAAGTGAAAAATGGGGAGTGAGGTGTGGTGAGGTGAAGTGAAGTGATGGTCTTGGGTGAAATGTGTGTATAATCATTGATTGTGTTATGTAACTCTACGTAGGTTCTGTGTAGTACATTATCTTATTATTATTTGCTTCTCTTTGCTATTTTCTAAATATTTGACTTGTGTTTTTTAATATTCTTTTTATGTTTTTTTTTAAATTTTTTTCTTTTTGTGTATTCTGTGTTTATGTATTGTTTTGTGTACTGTTTCTCCTCTTGTGCTGTCTCTTTCCTATTTTTGTACCAGTATACTGACCACTGCCACTGGGTGGAAACCCAATTGCAATAAATAAATAAATAAATATCATATTATATCATATAAATCTTTATATGTGTTGCTATATTGTGGTGCAATGAAACATTTTCTGGATTGAATTTGTTTCTTCATAACAAAAGAACTACTCTTCTAACCACTGCTATCCACTGCAGAGTCGTCTCTTAGTGAGCCCAGAGATCACACCACTATTCAAAGCATTTTGTGAAGTGCAGTGATTGAAAATCAGCTATTGCATCACGTGATTCTGTTCAAATTATGGTGACATCATTAAATCTCCTTCCCTTTAAACACCATAATCTGTTTTGAGAAAAGAAGAAATCACACAGAACTAAATCTCATGAGTTCGGAAGTATGGAATGACAATTATTTTGATTTTAGCAAAAATTCACACACAGACAAAGCAGAATAAGCAGGTGCAATGGTGGAGAAACCATCCAGTGGTAACCTGACACATGTTCAGACTGTCTTCCAAAATGCAGCCAGGTGACCTAAATTACATATCTGATATGTTATTAAATTCAAGGACAGTGATTATTCTGTTTATGAGGACAAATTCTCTCACGCAAACCACACTTTCATTAATTTTTCTTTGGTGATGAATGTCCTGAGCATTCGGCACCTGGCAACACAGAGGTAACACTCCTTTCAGACTTAGAAAAACACTCAAAAACTTGAACATTCATAGGCCCGAGCATCACTAATATATTCACAGAGTACAACCAACAAGATGCAACGTTTCACAATTTGTTTATTTCCGTAAGATGCGTCTTACAGAAATAAATAAATTGTGAAATGCTGCATCTTGTTGGTTGTACTCTGCAAATAGACTCAAAAACTTGTTTTCTTCTCTTGAAGTGGCAATGAAGCTGGTTTGTCTGAGTTTCTTCAGTTTTCACCTGCCATTTGTCATTCACCATAGCTCCATACTCATCTGTCACTACTCCCTGATGTATGCACAAGCATTGGCCAGACAGTACACTGTTAGCTAATTAAAGTTAAGGTCTTATCCATGTCTTGGCACTTGGCACTCACTTACACAGTGAGAAAGTTAAGTTAAACTGGGCTAACAATACGAGGCTCATTCAGACAGTAAGTACTGTTTCGTTGTAAAAAAAAATTGTGTAAGGTTTCGTATAAAATTTTATTGTTATGAGATTCAACATTCTTCAGACTATTTTTCCACATATTCACCGCCATTATTGAGGCACTTATCTTAGTTTTTGTATACCGTCTTCACAGAATGTGGCCGCCTGCGATGTTAGCCAATGCTGACAATGTCATAGAGTAGAGTCCTTGAAATCTGAGGAAAGTGCAGGGACAGATCAGAAATTGTGAAACGTCTGTCGTCACGCACTCTTTCGTTGACCTTAACGCACCAAATCTTCATTAACAAAAGATGGACGCCCACTTCGCGCCTCATCATGCACCTTCTCTCGTCCTTCATTGAACATCCGAACCCATTTCCTAACCATGCCATCACTCATCGCATTGTCACCATACACTTGACAGATCTGGTAATGAATCTCACTTGGTAGCACATTCCCAGTGTTCAAAAACTGAATTACAGACTGTATTTTACAGTCGGCGGCCCCTTCAATTGTCTTAAACATGTTTAACGCACAGGAACAAACATAAACATAATACGAATTTCACGAAATGGCGTCTGTGGCTTCTCAATTGATAGAGGAAGTCACTGCACGTGCATAAAGTGACAGTCTCGCGGATGCGCGAGAGATATGCGCAGACAGCACTTACTTTCCAAATAACCTACGTACTAATGGATGATACTTTAGCTAGTAATCATTTACCAGTCCATGACAGTAGATATTCTAATTTCAATCTGAAATCTCACACTCACAACACATTTATGATAAAATTTTCAGAATTCTTATTGACAATGAAGCAAGTGATTACAGAAATGCGTGGACCTTTCAATTTTATGTCATATAAGAGAATGGTTTATATCAAATGTATACAACTGGTCCAAGGTATTTAGTCTTTAATGGACAACAAACATTCTTCCATCATTATAAAAGGTTAGGACTGCTCATGTGAAACAAAGGATTGAGTTCAGTTACTCACTAGAAGGATATTGTCCATACAGCCACTCTTCAACTTGGTCTATTATACCCTGATTAATGCTTGGTTCAAATTTACGAGCAAAGAACAGCTGTCTATTCTCAGTGCCCTGCAACAATAAAACTCACAATGTAAGATATCGTAAACAACAGACCTAAACAGTATTTAGTTAACATTAATTTTACTGTAGTTTGGTGTGGGTAACTGTGTTGTATGATGCGTGTTACACTATCAAGCACAAATGCATTCTTGTAACCCAAAAATAATCTCTGCACAAATTGTGTCTTTTCAGAAAAAAGACGCTAACTTACAACTGAAACCGAACGCAGAAAGTAGGCAAAACTTCATAACCAATATTTACTTCATTAATTGTATTGAAGATTTATGATCTTGTTCCTCAACATTCGAAATTAAAATGTACCATAAATTTATTGAAGACTTTAAAAGCTGTAATAAATGCACCACACAGTCTGAAGCAATGTGACAGAAACACAACAGCAAGCAATGCAGTTTAATGTTTACCCTACCGAGATGGGCATTTAGATTGTTTAGGGGATGGTTTACGAAACACGTATTTATTTGACCAGGATAAAATTACAAACTAAATGGCATTTTGTGGAAAATAAAACACAGATTATGCAGCACATTTCTGATGCAGTAAATTTCTTTGTATCCTAAGTATATAAAATTAATTTCCAGGGGCGTTTTCCTACATGTGTTTGTGTATGACAACACAGGTCTTTGAAAGGTTAAAATGTCATGTCACATGATATCAATACTACAACACTAAAGCTAATTGCATTCTTTAAGCCATTATATCACCTTTTAAATTTAGGTGTTAATGATATTAGACTTGAGGTTCTCACAGCAGTGTGGCTGTATTGGACTGTTTGACCCTGAAGATTCAGGCACTATGATCCCCCACAACATCTCACCCAGTGACACAACAGCACATCCCACAAGGCATGAATTTTAGGTAGAATTGGACTGTTTGACCCTGAAGATTCAGGCACTATGATCCCCCACAACATCTCACCCAGTGACACAACAGCACATCCCACAAGGCATGAATTTTATGTAGAATTGGACTGTTTGACCCTGAAGATTCAGGCACTATGATCCCCCACAACATCTCACCCAGTGACACAACAGCACATCCCACAGGGCATGAATTCTAGGTAGAAACACATTCACATGCACAAAAAATAAGCCAGCCATGATTTCCAAATAAACTTGTATACCATATCATAGTTCCACATCAGTAGATTCTTATACAGTAGTAACTACCAATTTTATATGCAAACTAACTTACTTTATAATTGCGCGCAACAATAATATTTCTAATGGTTGTCATATACCAGCAGGACTGCAATTTTGTTCTATGTTTCAAACCAACATGCTACTGGAACAAACCTAAGTCCATCACCCTGAAGATGGAGGCAGCACATACAATCCTATATGGTGTAATAGTCCAAAAGACCTCAGCAACATGTTTAGTGAAAACATGAAGATGTGTAACAGTATTTCAATTATCACCTGTAGGCGTGGCCAGTCTTCGTGCTTGAAGTCATTAGGACTGCATCCACACCAGTCTACTACATGCTTATATTGACATTTGCAACCCAAACGGCGTTTCCAGTTCGTCACACGAAGATTGTTGTCTACATATGTATCACAGAAATAAGAGTTTCTTAATGCGGTATGGAAGAATGACTGAAAAGTAATTCACAGGTCACATCAACATAACATGAAAGTATGCACATTTTAACCAACTGTGTACCAATTAAAAGTGTTGTTCACATGCAAAAAGGCCAAAGTGCTAACTTATGAATTTGATGCAAACTTTGCTAAGTATGGAAGAATTTGACATTCAGAGGACCACACATCGTTATATATTCTTATATGAAAACCAACGAGATGCACTAATTTCTCTAATTTATTTTAGGAATAGAACTCTACGTGTTTCGGACAGTTTCTCTGTTCACCATCATGATTCTAGTACTGTACACACAGCAATAGGTACATGTCATACAGGTTATGCTTGCTAGTGGCATCAGGATCAGGAATGGGATCAGGATCCTGATCCTGCTAGCAAGCAGTCAGCATAACCTGTATGACATGTACCTATTGCTGTGTGTACAGTACTAGAATCCTGATGATGGACAGAGAACCTGTCCAAAACACACAGAGTTCCATTCCTAAAATAAATTTGAGAAATTAGTGCATCTCATTGCTTTATTATAAGAATTTTGCTAAGTAGTCTGCAACTTTTTGGCATTTAAATACAATTGCAGGACACAGAGCATGCCACTTAAATTTACTTGCTTCCTTACTTTATTTTATTATGCAAACTATATTATAAAGGGGTGAAAAGTTTGTTATATCATGAGCTTTTTGTGCCCTTCAGACACAAAATCTTTAAACAGAAATGTATTACAAGGGCAAAACATATATCATTAACACAGAAAAGTTTTGGTATCAAGTTATTCTAACATCAGACACGGCTGAACATCATACATGGTCTACACATAAGATTTATTTCAACTTAGAGCATTGGTATATATTAACACAAAAAATACTTAAAATTATTACATGTTTCCACTGACACATGTAGCCATCATCAGAGTGTACACACAGAAGGCATATTTAGTGTACGTATACATTTTTGATATTGATACACACCAGTGCAATAATTTCAAATAAATCTTGTATGTGTATTGCCAATTGCAGTGTAGATATACAGTATCTTATGTGGTGTCTCCAATGAGTTTCACTGTGTATTCACAGTATGAATATTGGACCACTTCCATTTAACAACACTCATCTCAGTGTTGAGTCAGTTGCGTATCGCACATGTTCGTAACATGCAGTGGAGCCCAAAACCAGAAAATCTTAAAACACATTAAAATGAAAATACTTCTCACAAAATGGAGGGATATTCTTTATGACCAAACCAATCCCATTTAGAAAATGTCATTGGTGCACAGCACCTGACCAAATACTACTGTCAAAATTAAGTTTATAACAAATTTTACTGCTGTTATGTTTTGTTGATCATGCATCCTAATACAATGATAGTTTTTTTTTAATAACTTGACGCACAAATTCTTTATTTTAATACATTTATTACATTCCTGTACATGTTTCGAGCACTATTGTGCTCATCTTCAGGAGGACAATTGTATTAACACAGCATCCGGCATCGTCACTCTCTTTGGGTGACTGTTCAGTACACAGGTTACGGGAGTCCTCTCGTAACCTGTGTACTGAACAGTCACCCAAAGAGAGTGACGATGCCAGATGCTGTGTTAATACAATTGTCCTCCTGAAGATGAGCACAATAGTGCTCAAAAAATGTACAGGAATGTAATAAATGTATTAAAATAAAGAATTTGTGCATCAAGTGGGTAAAAAAAAAAAGACTATGAACTTTTACTGAATTTGCATAACATTACTGTGATAAAAATATTCAAGAGTTAAAGATACTTACTTCAGCAGGCAACAGTGTATATTTAAATACTGTGTTCAGACCTTCTATTAAAGGGTCCTTTTGAACACGTGAATCTTGAACAGCAGTTGCAACATAACTAACAAATGGTCTTGAAAGGGCCACCCAGTCACTGCCACCATCCATTTGGATACCCCAAGGCAAATGCCGATCACCTGTACGCCACATATGGGTATCACATTCAACAAAGGTTTTATCTAAACCCTGTTTTTGGATGAAGCGTTGAACTTCTCGTCCATGTGACTTTACAAAGTTTCGCCCTTTGTTTGCTGTTAGGAAACTGACCAGTTGATTATTGGTCCTGCAAAATGTAATTACAGAATATATGAGACAAATATTTCATAAAAATTATTAACACTTATACTGACAACACAGTTTATAAAGACAACAACCATGTTCTTCAGAAATAAATAATAAATATAGGTATGTAAACACTTTCACTCACTTCACTGGAAAATCAGACTCGCTCAGATTAATGACAAAATCCCACTCCCAGCCCAATTCCAGGAGTTCATTTATAGATGAGAGTAACATTTGCAAGAGCGATGCTCCTCCCCATATGGTGGCATAGCGATGTCGAGCAAGGTGAACATTTGGAAGGCTGTGTTCAAGAACCAACAACTCACGGTATAAATAATCTTGTCTCTGCCAAGATACCAAAGAAAATCACATGTTACACTTCACCTGACATGATATTTCTGCTCTTGTGTAAGCCAAATAACATATAATAAATCCAGTTATAAACCTTCATGTGAACAGAAACAAACAAACAAGAAGAAACAAACAAATGAACATGCAAGAACTGACAAATTAACTGATGAATTAGCACATTCAGATATTTATTTTCAGAAAAATGGTAACAGTAAACATATCATTTGAAATCTTAGGTTGGAATAAATTCACAATTGTTTCCAACTAGAAGGTAAATCAGTCCCATTACAGGCCTGGACAGGCCCAGAGGGTTCCAGGAAGTTAAGGTTCCCAGATTTCGTGACAACAGCACAGGATGGTGGTAGGTTGTCAGCCTTATGCACCGGCCACCTTTACCCACAGGAAATACTCCTGGTACTCATTTCTGTTAGAGGCTGAGTCGACCCCACGGCCATAGTGCGATCGGAAGGATTTTTTTTATGTCAATGAAAAATCCAATGACACCAGCTGGGATCGAACCAACGACCTTCTGATTTGTAGCACAGCTGTGCTACCGCGGTCCCCCTTCCAACTAGAAGAGTCCAGCAAATAAAAGGCTTTTGATTTTATGTTAAGAAAAATCTTGAAGTTACATATCAAAACTGAAACAAATGTTTCCTTGTTGTCACTCTTCTGAAAGGAATATGTTTTCTTTTACATTCTGAAAGCAATGCTCACTCCTTTTCACATCTGAGTACAAGCAATTTCCTTCATGGCAGGGAAAGCACTACCTAACTACATCACATGCACATGAACTATGCAGCCATTTAAAAACTCTGTGGCCTTAGTCCGCACGCGAACTATACCGACAGAGCTGCTGCCGCCTGTCGGCTAAGTTAGTGCCAACTTTTGCGGATAGAGGGGTGTCATGTGGTCAGCGCAACGGGTCCCCACAGCCGTTAAGCTCTGTTTTCTAGACCTAGAGCCGCTACTTTTTTCATTCAAGTAGCTCCTCAATTGACCTCACGAGGCTGAGTGGACCCCTTTCCAGACCCACTACTACTCAGAAAATCTGGTAGCACTGGGGATCGAACCCGGGACCTCTGTATCTGTAGCCAGAAACTCTGACCACTAGACCACAGAGGCGGTCATGCAGCCATTTACTTCATTATATATGAACGTGACAGAGTCTTTGGGTAAGTTTAGTCCAGTATCAAACAGAATTTTTTTAGTTTCTAATTTTACATATCTGAACATTATCACAGAATGCTTAAAGCACTTGTCTCTGTGTTCAACATGAAGAATTTCTGTTGGTCAACATTACTGTTCTTTAAATCATTACATTACCAGTATTACAGTAATGTCTCAATAAATCGCATTCTCTATTAAATATACTTCAGTCCACTTAAAACCCACAGCAATATAATTTGTTGAAAATGTACAAGCCAGAAGATTTCAGAAAAAAGAGATACAGGATAATATTGTATTTCACTCTTGTGACCACCGTACATATTCTGACAACCTCATTTATATTACGCAACACAAAAACTTAAAAATGATACGACTTAGAGTAAAATCAAAAACGTATTCGACAAAAATCATGTCAGCAGAAGAACCAGAAAGCTAACAAAGTACACAAGCCCAAATGTGCTGCACTTGACCTGTCAAGCTCCACTCTCACGCACAGGTAATGTCACAAATCAACAGTGGTAAAGATACAATTCGTCTGGGATGTGACATCTTCATCTTCAAAGTAAAGCAGTCCAAGGAGATTGGATTTCTTGGATTGCTTGACCCAAACGATGAAGGTACCGAAATCCTGCCATACATAAAAAACTGCTTGCTAAGCGACACAGTGTCACATCCCAGATGACTTTACCTTCAGCAACACTGTTACAGAAACCTCAATTCTCACAACATCAGTGCCATTAGTTGCCGATACAAGATTACTCTATGTGCAGTCTATTCATTACAAAGTTACAATTATGAATAGACATTTCAGTATCCCTGTTGCACTTTGGATTAACATATTGTCAAGTGATCTGCCTTTTCCAATTTAGCTTGACTATATACTGCAACAGTAAATCACATCATTACTGCAAGCACTCAGAATCAAATGAATAATACCAGCTTCAAACTGCTAGTGGGAAGTGCCGGTTCACCAGAGTGTTCAATGTTACTTTTATGTTGAAATAAAGCACACACACACACACACACACCACACACACATCATCCTTGCATTGGATATCCCAATAAGTCAAAATAAGATACCTCAACCATCAACAGTCAGAAGTGTATTTTTGTAATTGAAAAGTATATGAAAGGGCCTTTTAAAAAATGGCTTTGTGGAAAGAATAAATAAATGGGCATATTTTACACACGTCAAGAGAACATAAATTGAAGATTTCTTGTACTCACAGCATCAACATGAATATAGAAGAAATGGTCCCTATGAAATAACACTTTGATGAGCCGTCGCACCTGACGCAATGCTCGTCCGTTGAGAGTCAAGAGGAAGGCAATTCTAACAGGAGATTCTCCAGACTCTGCAACTTCTCTTGGCACTTGAGGCGTAAATTCTTTAACATAAAAGTACAAACATGAAAAGCGTAGTCAAAACACAGCAATAACTCACAAACCTTTGAACATAACAATACATAGGTAACTAAGATGACTGAGTATAAATTTCAGTACACCGTAACTCAGATGAAAAGAGACATCCATCAAGATGTTAAGCGCTTACTTGCAATGCCTGTTTCGTAGACATTGATAGTGAAGTAGCCACCACATGCTTCTTTGGGGTCAGCAGGGCATTTCATGTTACAAGATGAGTCAGGGCGGCGTGATGCGGACGGAGGCTCCTCATTCCCGCAGAAACATTCAGTTCTAGAACAAATAAAATGATTAGTGTTCATTTTCATTTATGAAAAAAAAATTACTGTACATCTATGCCATATTGTCTAAACTTTCTGAACAGCTGGTGGTGCAGCAAATTACTGAACTTTTTACAGTAAGAATTATTTTTACACAAGAACTGCAAACGCTTCTTCTTGTTATTTCCAAATGCACGCTTTTTTAACTTCTTCAATTAATTTTATTACACAGTCAAATGTTATTACTCATACAAATGACATTCCATCACAGAATACAGACAGAAAAACCAAGTTAAGGGACTTACGAGTACTGTACACCAGCATAAGGAAATCCTGACTGAAGGCACAAGTTGATGCAGTGTTTTGGCGAGTTTGTGGTCTTGAGGTTTGCATAATACCCAGAAAGCAAACGGAAAGTCTTTTCATCTTGGTAGCAACCTAAAGACTTCCCTGCAGTAAAACCTGGAATATAATAAACTGTTAAGCCAGAGACTCAGTTCAGAAACCTGCATTACACACTTCTACAGCATTAGCTATATGATTACAAGTCAGTAATCTGCATGCCACACTTCTACAGAACACACCATACTATTTAAGTGAACAATATAAATGCTGTGAGAATGCATCTTCACAGTCCAGATTTATAAATATAACAGCTACATCCACGATACCAAACATCTTTCCGACAAGGAAGCAAACAATTCTGCTATATGTTTATAACTGTGCCTAACTAGGTTGTATATCAGTAGACAATACACCGGAATCTTGTTATAATACTGTATACAAGAATATTACATGGTACTGTAGGTGGAACATTATAATAAGCTATGAGCATGAGGCTAAAAGCTGGATAATGCAGAACAAGATGATGATAAATAGAGTATATTTCTTCTTGGACTTCTTGACCACTGAAGACAGGATCAACAGATAGTCCCGAAATGTCAGTACAGAATTATTGCCCTATGCTGCGTAATATCCAGAAGAGTGCAGATCTCAGGTTAAAAGAAAGTATCATTAAAATATTTTCTTCTTCAAACCCACATATTCTCAACCTAATTACTGTACCACTAAAACAACCCTCGTATTATTACCTCCTGACTCTAAACTCTGGGTTTCTTTTATGACTGTAGGAGGATGGGTGAAGAAGTTCACCTGATATTTTGGAAAGTGACATTTGATCAATGGTTTCCAGTTCCAGCTCTCTGCCAAGTTTAATTTAGTTTTGCTTTAAATATTGATAGTTCAAGCAGGCCACACTTCATGATATACATTAAATTCACTCACTTCAGAAATAAAATTGCCTGATGCCTATTAAAGGAGATAATTTTTTCTCAGGCTCATATACTGATGATGTTCAAAATTCAAAGAATTTTTGAATACCTTACCAAAGTGACTTCAATTTGATGGATGTTATACTGAGCATGTCTAGTGTCATTTTACAGTGCAACAATACTTACTATGGTGAAGACAGTATTTAGGGCTACTTTATGAATGAAGATGAGAAAAGAGGCAGGGAATTATAGGTTGCTAATGCTTCCAAGAGAATTAAAATAAGGCATATCTTTAGAATATTCCAACATGTACATATGACCCTGCTGCTTTGAAACACAGAATACACAGACTACAATGAATTAGCAGTATTCAGATATTAATGGGACTGTTATGTTCCAAAGCAGGAAGGTAGAGGGCAGCATGGAGTCTAAAATAGAAAATATGCATAAAAGTGATATGTTTCAAATTAACTCTAGATAATATGGTCTTACACTTTACTGTTGTAATATACTAAAACTCTTTAAGTAATGCACTTCCCTAACCTAAAGAAAATTAAACTCACAAACCACAAGTTTTGTCTAACCCTGTGGTATTGCTTCAATCTAACACCTCTAAACTGTGAAACTGGTGAATTTTCTTCTACCAGTCAATGGGACCAATTGAAGAACTACTCTGACATAATCTAACGACAACTAATGCACCAAATCTAACATTCAGCCAAACAGCTCCAGATTCTGTACTGCCTCAGAATATTTGTCGATACCAAAGCTCATCATGTTCTGATAGCTGGCCAACAGTGACAAACATTTATGTGCTAATGTACATGATGCAAATGTATGGAATGCCAGTGTTTTACTGTTAAGTACATCATCAAATAAATCTTTCATTTTCCCTGTAGCAAAAAATAATGTACAAGACATATCAGTGCTGAAGAAGAAACCAATTCAAATTCAAATTCTGACATTCAGCCCACATAATGGTATACTGTTTATTATTACCTGGTGATGGGCATGAGTTGGGGAGGTGATGAGGATACAGCTGCCTTTGCTGTATAAGGCACGTAACATTTGCCAGTTTCTGTTTGCAGAGTTGAGTCTTGGCACGGTGAATAGCAGATATTGTTTCTTTAGCCACGATATCACACACAGGCACAAAATCTAATTCTTCTAATCTTAAGCTAGTACGATTTAGTCCAGGAGATGTTCCATCCTTACTGTTAAACTTAGGCACTTTCTCTATGGCACCCCCATTGTTCCTAAGAATAGTGTCTGATTTATCAGGAGGAACTTTATTTCTAATGTACAGACCATTTGCTGGATTGCTATTGCTTGGACTATCTTCATCATCTACTACTAAATAATTGTCTCTAAATCTTCTTGATGAAACTCCACCATTTAGATCTTCATTTACAACCTGAAAAGAAAGAAAAAACCTTTCAATAAGATTACTAAATTTAATATATGTCAATACTCGAATGTCTACTGTAATGTAACCTATAATAATTACACACTTGGTAGTGTAGCGGTAGCTTAGGCGGTATAATACCTACACTGGAGTACTTGAAGACCTTGGGTTCGAAACCGGCCGGGGAAAACATTTTTTTATCCTCCAAAATGTCCAGCAAGACTCTAGGGTCCAACTGGCCTCCTATTCAGTGGGTACCGGCCGGTCCTTCTCCGGAGATAAAGCGGCCGGGGTGTAAAGCTGATCATCACCTCCATCTACTGCCCACGTTAAGAATGAGTGCAGCTATATCGACCTCCATTCCCCCCATATACCTTCACGGCCGTGTACTGGAACTTTACCTTTATTTTTTGTGAAACTCTGTAGATTCAGCAACATTAAATCCTTCAAAAGTACCGCCCCCCTATTCACTATGGCCCTGTTTTGTACATACACAATTGTCGAAGTCTACTAACCTCTATATTTAATCCTTTCCCTGATAAGTCTCGATGCTCTTGAGAAGATTCGTCTTCTTCAACGTCAATTGGAAAAAATCTATATGCCAGGAAGACTTGGATACCCAGTATTACACTACCTACGATGAAAAACGACCGATATCTACGAACCCATCTACTCTCCAGATTCCGATTGGGAGCCATATTAAACTGAACCATAGTCATTTGAACTACAGAGACGTTTTTAGCGAAAACACTTGAACCGATATCAAAATAAAGCGAAAGACTTTAAAAAATAAAAACAAAAGATAGGAAATTTTCCCTTGGGTACATAACCGACTTCTACGACTATTTGTATCTTGGTTGATGTACGTTACCTGTGCCTGTGATGATTCATTCTTTTGTTTGAATATGGCCGGAGTGCTTGAAAGTGTGAGGGAAGAAGATTTAGTTCAGTATTACTTATTTCCACTTGAGATTGAAGACATTATTAATGCTAATGAAGAAAGGCAGCAGGATGTGAAAGCAGCATTGTCTCATGTGGAGTCCATAGTCCGCAAATACGGTCAAAATTATATATGGCATAAAGATCCTTTCAGCGTTAGCCCTGTGACTGAACCTTTGTTGTCATTGTCTCTTGAGCAGAATGGCAAGGGTATGTAGTTTTTATCAAGTGACAGCCTAGTGACTGATTTTATATACATTTGTTAACACTATGGATTTTAAAGAAATGATAAGGTGGGCTGTAGAACTGTATCCACTTATACTTGCATTTGCTTGTGCAGTTTAGCAAGTTGACCTTGCCTTGAATTGCAGGATCAGAATTAATTTTCGCTTCTTTGTGACCACTTGTTTGCTATTTTTTGTAGTTTGAAAGAAAGTAAGTTTTAACTTGTTTCAGACTTACTGAAAATCAATTTAAACAAAGCTTGAATCAAATTAATTTTACTCGGAGGAATATTTTGCTTGGAATTCTAATAGAGATCTTGGCTCACTGTAATCATTTTAAAAGTAAACATCTTATTATTCTTACATGTAGCGTAACTCAATACCATTCTATATTATTACTTTTAATTTGAATCCTTAACTTAAATAAATACACATGTAGATGTAGTGACAAATTCCACATCCAATTAGTCTTCAAATTTTGTATTGTTATTTATTATATTGTATTGTGTGGATGTCCATATATTATAAGTTGTGTTGTAAATTGTAATCTGTAATTGACGTGTCTAGTGTTACATATGCGACTGAATGGATGAACAAATAAACCAAACCAAACCCAACTCTAAATCATTTTCCTTTATTAGGTCCATTGCCACAACATTTGTATGGCAGTTCACATTATGGGGACAACATAGAAGATGAATGGTTCATTGTCTTTCTTTTGCTGCAGTTAACAAAGGAAATTGATGGGTTGGTAGCAAGGTAATATATACTCTTTTTCTTGGTAACTGTTTGGTTTCATTTCATAGTAATTTAGTATGTCAGTAGAATAAATGAATAAATGTACAGTTATTTGTTAAGTCATCTTTGACCCATTATTTTCTTCTACTGACTGTTTCATTCCATAAAGACTCATGAACACAGTGTTCCACAGACTTATTTTCTCATATTGTGAGTCACACTGTTGTGTTAAATCGCATAATGCATATTTCCTTAACCACCACCAAGCAACACATGAAAACTTAAACATTTGTATTACTTAACCATATCTGACATGTTTCACAGTGTCAGGGTGATGGTTAAGCTGTTTTAATTTGGAACATGGAGGGAAGTGATTGAGTGATGTAAAGTTTGAACTCGGTGGTAGTTCTCATTCGGCGATCAGTACTCTACTTCAGTTTGTTGATTGTCATTTGTTTTATACTTGCAGAGTTGTTGATTCAGATGGTGAGTTCTTGCTCATTGAGGCTGCAGATTATCTGCCAGCGTGGGCCAATCCAGAAACCTGTGAAGAAAGGGTAGTGTATCTTCTCCAAATTGCTGTCAGATGACAAGCAGAAATCCATAAATATTTCATAAAAACAAAGTATTTAATCAGGTTGACAGCTGAAACTTTGTATGTGCTACATTTTGAATCCAAATTTAATTACCTTCTGTCTAGATTATGAGTATTCTTCTTCTTGTACACTGTAGTTATGTCAGTTTGTGGTGACAGCTTTATGTTTCAAGCCATGATGTAAACTTGGTTCTGAAGGGATAAAATGTATTCACATATGCATATTGTTGAAATTTGACATATTGTAATATAACATGTATAACGAATGCATAAAATTCTTATGTTAATCTTTAGCTGCATCATCCCTGTTGTGTTATAAGCAATTAGGGAGGGGGTGGGGTACGTCAAAACACAAAAAATAGGATAGGATAATTTCTTATGTTAAATTACATGTCATAATTAGCTGAAACTGTGGCAGGCACCAGTAATTTGTCATTCTTTGGATGTGTTTATGGTTGTGACCTAAGGCTTCTGCCATGATGAAACTGATATTGTAGCTCTTCTGGGTTATTATGCCACATCATAACCCAAAAAAGCTACAACATCCAGCTTATGGTTGTCTGATAAGCCCGTTCTTAGTGTCTGGTCTGTGCTTCAGCATCAAAGCTTTATTTTTTAAAAATGATCTTACTCTTCTGATTATCTTGTTACAGCAGATGTGATTTCTTTGTTTCTGGTAGGAGTATCTGACTCTGATGATTTCAAATTCAAAATACCTTTTTTGTTCCAGTGGCTGACATATCTTTATCAATTCATTACAGATTTTAAATAAGACATCTCAGTTGAGATACACTTCTTGAATTGTAGTTACACCATAAGTCATAAATTTTTGTTTATATTTCACTAACTATACATTCTGTAATCAGCAGATGTTAGAGGAAAATATGAGTCAAGTGCTACACAACCTTCGATATTGATTTCATAAAAACCAAGAGTGAAGGAACCCAGTGCAGATATTTGAAGAATACTTTTTATTCTGTGTTCGTCATATTACATCATATTATAGGTTTACTTGTACCGAGGAGCTGTACATATTGTACCCAATGAGCCAGGAAATGGACAGGATAATAACTTGCTGTCCGTCAGAGATGCTATATTCCAAGTGCGTACACAACCGCAGAAAACTATAGCATCGCCAGCCATCCAAGAAGCTGTTCAAGCGAGGATTGAAGGGTGAGTTGATGTACAGGGATGATTCAGGAGGAAAGGTCAATATTTTGGGATGTGATAGTATCAGGCATTGTGAGGGGGGGGGGACTTTATATGAACATGTGTCTAATTCTGAATGGTTTCCAATATACAGCTGTTTGAATCTACAAATACAGACACATTGTGAATGGTAATAAAGAATGAGAAATTAATTAATTCTGATTGTATTTTTATTTTAATTCGGTATTTAAATGGCAGGTTTTTTGTACAGAAATGACAGATTTGTTACATTTCACAATAAATGTACAAAAATCCCACTGTCAGCCTCATTGCACTTTGCAACTCATGTGTGTGAAGATCGCATGTTGTTCCTCTGAGTTGAGCTTCACATTTCTTTGTGCGGGCAGCAGCATCCAAAATGTGAGCAGACAATTTGTCTCCTGATCCACCCTTCTTTTGTAAACTTTGCTTTTCATCCAATACCACAAACAAAATTCTAATGGAGTTGGGTCTGGAGATTCAAACAGATGTATCTTGGTAACCATTCAGAATTAGACACATGTTCATATGAAATTTTTTCTCACAGTGCATGATCCTGTCACTGCCTGAACAACTCTGTGCTGTGTGACCAGTGGACTTATTACATGGCCAGAATAAGGTCCAGGGCATTGATATTTTGTGGGCCACTTTGTGAGACATTCCAGTTTCCTATTGAGGTTTGTTTTAGAGAATCTGATTTGGAAAGAGCATATCACGAGACAAACTAGGAAACTGTTATCGCAGGAGAAATTTTCTGACAGTGAAATATTTAACAAGCATGGAGCTTTTGTTATGGAGCTGGTGTAGTGGCTAGAGGCTGGATGGTCTGAGATTCAAATCCTAGTAGGTGCAAGAGATTTTACTCTTTGAATCAGCTATATCAACTCTGGGGCCACCCAACCTCCTATTCAGTGGGTACCAGAGTTCTCTTGCTTGGTGGAGTGGGGATGGGGGGGGGGGACAGAATGGTTGTGGCATGACTTTCAGCACTCACCTCCATCTAGCACCAGGGTTAAGAATGACTAAAGCTAGACCTCTGTTCCCAATATATGCCTTCATGGTATGTTCAGGGACAACTTCACTTTGAGCTCTCCTTTGATGGAATGCTTCTGTATTCATGTTTGAACTGCAGAGGCAATTTTGTTGAGAAGGAAGTTTGTACAATGTACAATAAAATTCAAGTAAAATATCCTGGTTTTGTTTTAGTGAAATGTTTATTCCCTTAACGAAAAAAGTTGGCAAGCATTGGTTTCAGCTGACCTTCGTGTGTTTTGTACAGCTATCAATTTTGTTTCAATGAAATAACTGTTTGGCATCTGTTAGATAAGAGGGATCATAGTGTATGATGACGTAATACAGCACTTCTGACTTACTGTTAATTCGTTATTCATTTTAGTTACCCTGGTAAGATTGTTGAACTGCTGCATCGGACGAACGCATATGTTCCAGTCGGAGTCGCAGCCCTCCTAAAAGAGAAGCCAAACCTAATTTCATCGGCAGTTTTAGCTTTCTGCAATAGGGATCCTATTGATATGAAGGTAGGTGGTTTTACATCTTCCACAAGCACGTTTGGTTTCTTCCAAAAGTACAGTCTTTACCTCACTACCACATGTACTTTAAAATTTTATTTTTAAGGTGGTGTAAGTAAAATTAATATTGTATATTTTAAGTGCAGCTATATTAGATATGCAGTAGTTAACACCAGAATGTTGCATAATGTTTTTATTTGCTAATTATTACTCTGACATATTTTGGCCTCAGCTCTTGCCCATCTTCAGGGAGCTCACAAGTTTTGCAATGTGTGCAGCTTGCGTATCAGCTTGTGTGGTAGGGATTCTACATACGCGATTAAAGTTATAAAAAAATTAAAATATTAAAATCCTTAAAACCATTGTATGGTTAAATACAGTATGAAATTTTAATTGGACACCAGTGTTGTTTGATGTGTCTGAACATCTGTGTTTTATCCTTTCTTCAAATGATATAATACCTGGAATCAATCTTTATTGTTGCACTGTGCATTTCATAGAGTCATTTAATTAGCACACCAGCTAATGCACATACAGAAAATTTTTTACATTAAAACATTTAAAATCGCTCCAACATGTTTCGATCCTAAGATCGTCTTCAGGGAGCTACACTTTTCCTTGCTAAAGTCACATTTTTAAAAACACTCACTGATTAATGTTGCTGGGCATACAAGATAGAAGATTTTGGAAAGATGATGTAATTTACTGTAGCTTTAAAATTTAAACCCAGGTTATTACTTGGGTGAGGGGG
>Ga0131853_10007599_pt1 | contig 19655 bp, 16 predicted proteins | sample TergutLab28metaG_FD_92764 | JGI IMG/M metagenome (GOLD analysis project Ga0131853, IMG submission 92764) | Labiotermes labralis P1 segment gut microbial communities from Petit-Saut dam, French Guiana - Lab288 P1 (version 2) (version 2) | ecosystem: Host-associated > Arthropoda: Insects >... | reverse complement strand
CGCTCGAGGGTGTCCAGGTCGCTCTCCCCGGACTCGCGCTTGCCGCCGGGCAGGTAGTACGTGTCCTTGCCCTTGGACCGGGTGCTGAGCACCTTCCCGTCAACGAGATGAATCCACGCGACTTTGTCTATCACCGGCGAGACTGTACTCCCGGGAGGGCCGGGCCGCCAGCGCGATGACAGCGCCCGCCGCGACGACCCCGGCCAGGAGGAGAAGCACCTCCAGCGGGACCCCGGTCCACTCCATGAGCAGGGTGCCGCCGACGGGAGCGAGAGCGATCGCCGCCGTGACCGGGGCGAGGAAGATCCCGTTGATCGTCCCGAACATCCGGGTGCCCCAGCGGTCGCTCACCGCGGTCGCCTGGATCAGGGTGTAGTTCCCCCGGGCCGCGCCGGCCAGGATCGTCACGGCCAGCACCGCCGGGATAACGGGGGTGGCGAGGCCCAGCCCGGCGACGGTCACCGCGCCGACACCCAGGATGGCGCATGTCCGGGCGGTGGCGGTGGTTCGCCGGGAGAGCTGCCCGTAACCGAGCCGCCCGCAGACCTGCCCGACCCCGACCAGGCCCAGGGCCAGCGCCGCGACCCCGTTACTGGTTCCGCCGCTGGTCAGCAGCGCGGGCAGGTCAACCGTAGCCGCGTAGAGGCCGAACGCGCCCAGCACCATGGCGACTGCAAGAGCCGTGAAGGAAGGCCGTCGCAGCACGTCGCGTACCACTCCGGCGGAAGGAACCGCCTCCCCGGCGGAATCGCCAGCGGAAGCCGCGGGCCACGGCGCCGTCAGCAGGCCGATGTGCAGCGGGAGCGTCACCACGAGCAGGATTCCGGCGAGGATCATGTCGGTCGCCCGCCATCCGGCCCGCGCGACTGCGAACGCGGTCAAGGGGGCGAAGACGGTACTGGCCAGCCCTGCGACCAGGGACACCGCGGTCAGCGCCCGGACCCGCCGTGGCCCGTACCAGCGGGTGAGGGCCGCGAAGGCCGGCGGGTACAGCAGCGCCGACTGCGCCAGCCCGGCCAGGATCCAGGCGGCGATGAACCAGGGAACCGACGGCGCCGCCCCGATCGCGAGCAGGGACACCGTCCCGGCTACCGAACCGGTGCTCATGACGACCCGGGGCCCGAAACGGTCCAGCAGCCGTCCGACCCCGATGCCCGCGATGGCCGAGACTACGAGGCCGGCGGAGAAGGCGCCCGTGATGACCGTGACCGGCCAGCCGGTGCTGCGGCTCAGCGGGGCCGTCATGGCGGGCAGTGAATAGTAGAGAGTTCCCCAGCTGGTGATCTCCGTGACGCACAGGGCGATCAGAGCCCGGCGCAACTGAGCGCTGGTGGCGGTCACGCCGCCCCGTTCAGCGAGGCCAGGTCGCATTGCATCAGGATGGTGTCCAGAACCCGGCCGTGCTTGTGCCCCACGCCGCGCAGGCGTCCCGCTTCCGTGAACCCGCAGGCCCGGTGCAGCGCCGCCGACGCCGGATCGCCGCTGTCCGCGATCACGGCGATCATCTGCTCGACCTCGGCCTTGCGGCAGGACTGCTGCAACGCGGTCAGCAGCCGGCGCCCGAGGCCCTGGCCGGTGCGGCCCGGCGCCAGGTAAACAGTGGACTCGGCAGTGGACCGGTAGGCGGGCTTGGGCCGCCACGGCGCGGCGTACGCGTAGCCCACGACCTCCTCGCCGCGGCGGCAGACCAGGAACGGCAGCCCCCGGTCGTCCAGGCCGGACCGGAACGTGCGCCAGTACGCCTGTGACGGCGGCACCGTCTCGAACGTGACCACGCTTTCCCGCACGTAGTGCCCGAAGATCTCCGCGACGGCGGGCAGGTCCGCCTCGATTGCCGGCCGGATAGCGACATCCACTCGACGAGGTTACCGGCGCAGCGGCGGGCCCCACCGGACGGTCTGGCGAAGGCGGGCCTTGAGGAGCTTTCCGCCGGCGTTCCGCGGCAACGGCTCGCCGGTGACCGTGGCATACTGAGGCACCTTGTAGTCGGCCAGCCGGTCCCGGCACCAGGCGATCACCGCGTCCACGTCGAGCCCGTCCCCGCCGACGAGGACCGCGCCGACCTTCTCGCCCATCACCTCGTCCGGGACGGCGATGACGGCGGCGTCCTCGACCCCCGGCGCGGCCAGGAGCGCCGCCTCGACCTCCACGCTGGAGACGTTCTCGCCGCCGCGGTTGATGATGTCCTTCGCCCGGTCGATCAGGTGCACGCGCCCGGCGTCGTCCACGCGGACCACGTCCCCGGTGCGCAGCCACCCGTCCGTGAAGGCCGCTTCGGTCTCCTCGGGGCGGCCCCAGTACCCGGCCGTCACGTTGGGCCCGCGGGCGACCAGTTCGCCGACCCGCGGATCGTCGCCTGAGGGAAGAACCCCGAGGTCCACCGACGGCACCGCGTACCCGACCGAGTCGGCATGATCCACCGCGTCCTCGTGCGGGAGCACGGTGAGCAGTGAGGCCGTCTCGGTCATCCCGTAGCCGTTCTTGACCTGCGCCGCCGGGAACGCGCCCTGCACGGCGGCCACCAGCGACGGGGCGATCGGCGCGCCCCCGTAACCGACCCAGCGGACGCCGCTGGTGTCGGCGGCCGCGAAGTCCCGGTGCCGGAACAGCAGGGAGTAGATCGCGGGCACGGAGGTGATCCAGTTGACGCGCTCGGCGGTGATCGCCGTGATCAGCCCGGCCACGTCCAGGTGCGGCATGATGACGGCCGATCCGCCCGCGTGCAGCGCCGCGAGCAGTTGCGAGTTGCAGCCGGTCACGTGGAACAGGGGCACCGAGATCAGGGTGCGCGGCGTGTCGGAGTCCTCGGTGACCCGCAGGGACCGCTTCAGGTTCTCCGCGTTCGTCAGGAACGCCAGGTGAGTGGTGGGCACCGCCTTCGGGCCCGACGTCGTGCCCGAGGTGTAGAAGAACGCCGCGACGTCGTCGGCGGCCAGGCCGTCCGCTACGTACGGGTCACCGGACGGCAGGGGAGTGCCGGGCGCCAGGTCGGCGACTGCCCCGGTGACGTCCAGGACCGCGGCCAGTTCCGGCGGCGCCAGCCGGATGTTCACCGCCGCCGCGACGCCGCCCGCCATGAGCGTGCCGAAGAACGCGAGGACCCAGTCCAGCCCGGCCGGATACCGGATCGCCACCCGGTCACCGCGGTCGACCCCCGCCGCGCGCAGGCCCCCGGAGACCCGGGCCGCGCGGTCCCACAGTTCCCGGTACGTGACCCGGCCGCCGCCGATCTCCGCGACCGCCTCCGCGTCCGGGGTCTCGGACACCCGTTGGCGCAGCATCTCGATGAGGGTCGCGGGCAGGTCGTCGTAGCGGGCGCCGCCGCCGGGCAGGGGGGTGGTGCCGGTACGCGGGAACGGGTTCTGAGTCCGGGGGATCTCGGTGACGCTCATGCTTCGAAGTACCGGCGCGGGTTGGCGGCCAGCATGGTGTCGATCTGGTCGTCGGTCACGCCCCGGGCGCGCAGCGCGGGCAGCACGTCGTCGCTGATGTGGGTGTAGTTCCAGTTCGGGAAGGCGGCGTCCCGGGTCTCCTCGCTGAACCAGTCGATGTAGCACGACGAGTCGTGGGAAAGCACGATCCGTTCGGCATATCCCGCCTTGACGAGCGCGACGATGGTGTCGACCCGCTGTTCGGTCCCCAGGATCCGGTCCAGGCCGAACCGGTCCATGCCCAGGTAGGAGCCCGCGTCGGCGAGCTTCGTGAGGTACCCGAGGTCGGTGGAGTCCCCGGAGTGCCCGATGACCACCTTCGACAGGTCCACCCCCTCCTCGCGGAACACCTTCTGCGCGACGAGCCCGGACTCGGTGGCCGCGTTGGTATGCACGGTGACCGGCCGCCCGGTCTCGGCGGAGGCCTGCCCGACGGCCCGCATCACCCGCTCCACGCCCGGGGTCAGCCCGGCCGCCTCGATCGCGCATTTGAGGAACGCGGCCTTGACCCCGGTGCCGGCGATGCCGTCGCGGATGTCGGACACGAACAGTTCCGCCATCGCGTCCGGCGGCCCGGCGCTGGCGTGGATGAACTGGAACGGGAGGTCGTTATAGGTGTACACGCCGGTGGCCGCGATGATGTTGAGGTTGACCTGCTCGTTGATCCGCTGGATCCGGGGGATGTACCGGCCCAGGCCGATGACCGTCGGGTCGACGATCGTGGTGATGCCGCGGGAGGCGCACTCGCGCAGTTTGGCGACCGCGTCCGCGACGCGCGCGTCCTCGTCCCACTCGCCCCGGTACCCGGGATAGTTCTGCTGCAGCTCGGGGCCGAGGACGAAGACGTGCTCGTGCATGAGGACGTTGCCGAGGTCCGCGGTGCTGACGGGTCCCCGGACGGTTTCCACCGTGGGCATGAATGCTCTCCCTTGAGTCGCTACGTCCCCCAGCGTCCCACGCCGGCACCCTTCGTCAAGGATTGGCCGCCCGCCCGACCGTGGTGTCCGTCTATATCCGTCTATATGGTGTGTTGCGCGGTCGCGGCACCCGTAGCTTCGCGCTATGCATATTCCCGCCTCGCACGCTAACGCCGTACGCCTTTACGGCCCCGAATTCGCCGTCGACCCGGCCGGGACTTACCGCCGGATCAGGGCCGAGCACGGCCCAGTCGCCCCGGCCCTGACCGAAGGGGACGTTCCGATCTGGGTCGTTCTCGGATACCGCGAAGTGCACCACGTGCTGAGCAGTCCGCGCATCTTCGGCCGGGACAGCCGTCGCTGGAACCTCTGGGACGAGATCCCGGATGACTGGCCGATGCGGCCGATCCTGTCGTGGATCCCGGCGGTCATCTTCTTCGAAGGCGCGGAGCATACGCGGCGGGCCAACGCGATCAGCGACGCCCTCGAAGCCACCGACCACACGGACCTGGCGCGGATCTGCGAGCGCACGGCGGACCAGCTCATCAACGAGTTCGTGACCGAGGGCAAAGCCGATCTCATCGAGCAGTACGCGAACCAGATACCGATCCGGGTGCTGGCCCGGCTCTACGGGCTGCCGGAGTCTCAGGTCGGCGGCATGGCCACCGACCTGCTGGCGACCACGACCTCTGACGCTGGCGCCCTCGACGCGTTCGGCCGGATCATGGAGCGAATGGGACAGCTGATCGCGGACCATCGCGGCACCAGCCGGAGCGGGCTGACCGCCCGGCTGGTAAGCCACCCGGCCGCTCTCTCGGACGAGGAACTCGGCGTCGACATGTACGTGATGATCACACTCGGCCAGCAGCCGACAGCCGACTGGATCGGGAACACGCTGCGGCTGATGCTGCTGGACGACGATTTCTCCCTCACGCTGCAAGGCGGCCGCAGCAGCGTTGACCGCGCGCTGAACGAGGTGCTGTGGAAGGACTCGCCCATTCAGCAAATGATGGGCCGGTGGGCTACCCAGGACTGCGAGCTCGGAGGGCAGCGCATCCGCAAAGGCGACATGCTGGGGATCGGCGTCGGCGCGGCCAACGCCGATCCCCAGGTGCAGCCCGACGCCTTCGGCAACGGCTCCGCGAACCGGGCGCACATGTCATTCGCGTGCGGCGAGCATTCGTGTCCAGTCGGGGCGCCCGAGATAGCCGAGGTCATTGCCCGGACGGCCATCGAGGTACTGCTCGACCGGATCCCGGATGTCCAGCTGGCGGTCGGCGAACAGCGGCTGAACTGGAAACCGACGGCGACCATGCGGGGGCTAGAGGCGCTGCCGGTTGTCTTTACCCCTGTCTATGCCGGAGTCCGCCGCTGACGCGGTTAGCGGGCCGGGGCGAGGTTGAAGGGAGTGAGGACCAGGTGACCGGCGTCGACGGGGATGGTCACGCCGGTGACCTTGGCCGCGAGGTCGGAGTTGAGGTAGAGCGCGGCGTCGGCGATGACCTGCGGGTCCATGAACGTGGTGTCCTTGAGAGCCGTGAAATGACGGCCTCCCTCAAGCATCTCCTCCTCGGTGCCGCCGGCGTGGCCGGCGAACATGTCCCAGGCAAGCTGGTGGTCGGTCATCGGCGTCTTGATCGCGCCAGGGCTGACCGAGTTGCAGCGGATCCCGTGCGGAGCCAGTTCGAGCGCGATGTTCTTCATCAGGCCGATGACGCCGTGCTTGGACGCGACATAGTGTGCGTAATTCACCCCGGCTTCCCAGCCGTTTGTCGAGGAGGTAATGACGATCGACCCGCTGCCCCGCTCGATCATGTGGGGTGCGACCGCCTTGGCCGACTTCCACACGCCGGTGAGGTTGACCCCGACCATCTCCTCCCACTGGTCGTCGGTGAGCTCCCAGAACGGTGCCTGGGTCCAGATGCCCGCGTTGGCGATGAGGATGTCGATCTTGCCGAGCTCCGCGATGCCCTGGGATACTGCCTCGTTAAGCTGCTGCTGGTTGCGGACGTCGGCCTTGACCGCGAGCGCTCGCCGGTCTAGGGCCTCCACCTGCTTGACGGTCTCGTCCAGGTCGTTCTGCGTGCCCATGGCGTAGGGGACGGTGGACATCTGGTCGGCGATGTCCACGATAATCACGTCCGCACCCTCCCGGGCGCAGGTCAGGGCATGTGCCCTGCCCTGTCCCCGGGAACCGCCAGTGATGAGGGCGACCTTGCCGTCGAGCATTCCCATGGTTGCTTCGTTGCCTTCCTGATGGGCTTTTCGGTTGTACTGATTCACCGTACGTATCACGCGTACTCCGAGAAGGCGGAACTGTCCCCGGTTTGGCAAGACAGATGGTGATTCGTGGGGATTTATTGAGAATTGTTATGCCGCTGTTGCCCGTCTTGGAGATGACTAGACAGCGCGGAGCCCGGGCAGCCAGGGGGCCGTTATTGTTGCGTCGTGACCCCGCCTCCAGCAGTGCGTGCGCCCAAGCCCGTGCTCACACCCGCGCAGCGGCGGACGCTGGAGGCCGTCGAGGAAGCGCTGAGGCGGACGGAACGGTACGACGACGAGTCGGTCGTACACGAGGAGTGGGTGCGGCAGCGGTACGACGGGCAGTTCGCGGAATCCTACATTCCGGCGCGGCGGGAGGCGGTCCGGACCGCATGGCATGAAGCCGGGCACGCGGTGGCGGCGCTGGCGGCCGGGGCGCGGTTCTCCTCGGCGAGCATCCGGGCGGGAAGCGGCAGTGCGGGGCGGGTGCATGCGATCACGGGCGGCGGTGAGTTCGCGTTCGTGATCGCCGCGGCGGGGCAGGTCGCGGAGGGGCTCCGGGACTGGTCGCTTCCGGAAGATGACGTAGCGACCGAGGCTTTCCTGAAGGGCTGGAAGGCCGACGGCGGTGACGCGCGGCGGTTCCGGCGGGAAGCCCGGGCCCGCTACGCCGGGAACGAGGCCGCGGCCTGGACGTACGCGGTGGCCATGCTGGCCCCGCTCCGGCCCAGGGTCGCCCGGCTGGCGCGGGGCCTGCTGGTCCATCCCCGGTACCTTCCGTATCCGGTCGCGGCGGCCATCGCGGGCCTCCCGGCGCTGCCGCGGGAAACATGAGATCAGCAGTGTTGAACGGGTCCGCAGGAAGCCTGAATAACTCTCATCTTCCCATTTCAGGGCCGACTTTTCCTTTAAGTTATCCTGTGAGTCAGGGGCTTTAATTGGCGGATCCAGGTTGAGATACCCTGGGTTATCCGGCCGTCCCCTTGCCCGGGAGTAAGCGGGCTGTTAAAATTGATTACGTATCTGGTTCGCACAATGTGTTCGCGCGTACTGGACGACGAAGAGGGAATCCGATGAGAATCCAGGGCTGTCCCGCAACAGTGAGTGGGAACGACCGTCGTCCGATGCTTCACGTTCAAATGCAAGTATTTATTGCGTTCGTCCGATGATATCCGCGTCGGCCAGTTCAGCGGGACTTCCGGCACTACTGCGGAAACGGAGAGTTGACGTGGCAGATCTCGACGTGCCTGCCATCTCGGGAGAGCCTTCGCCCGGTCCGGCGACTTCGGGTGAACCGGCCCGTTTCGACGTTGTCGTCGTCGGCGCGGGATTCGCCGGCTTGTACATGCTGTACAGGCTCCGGGCCATGGGACTGTCGGCGGTGGTGCTGGAGGCGGGGGGCGGCGTCGGCGGCACCTGGTACTGGAACCGCTACCCGGGCGCGCGCTGCGACTCGGAGAGCTATTACTACTCGTACTCATTTTCCGAGGAACTCCAGAACGAGTGGACGTGGTCCGAGCGTTTCGCCGGCTCGTCGGAGATCCTTTCGTACCTGAACTACGTCACCGACAAGTTCAGCCTCCGGGACGGGATCGTTTTCGAGACCCGGGTCGCTGGTGCCGAATTCGACCGGGACGCGAATACCTGGAAGGTGCGGACCACTGGTGGCGCCGCGTACAGCGCGCAGTTCCTCATTACGGCTGTGGGCTGCCTGTCGAGCGCGAATGTCCCGCACATCGACGGAATTGAGAAGTTCGCAGGCGATCTCTGCCATACGGCTTCCTGGCCCCGGGAAGTGTCTTTCCGCGGCAAACGGGTGGGGGTGATTGGCACGGGATCGACGGGAATTCAGGCCATACCGCTACTGGCGCGGACCGCGGGGCACCTGACGGTGTTCCAGCGCACCGCCAACTACAGTATCCCGGCACGCAACCGGCCTCTCGCGGCGGAGGAATCCGACGCGATCAAGGCGGACTATCCCGCCATCCGGGCACTGCAGCGCTCGACCACCAACGGCCACCCGTACAAGATCCGGGATCAGTCGGCGCTCGCGGTCTCGGAGGCCGAGCGCAGGTCGGTCTACGAGCAGGCCTGGAGCACCGGCACCCTGAGATTCCGGGCCGCCTACCGCGACCTGCTGAGCGACCGGGCGGCGAACGAAACGGCATCGGACTTCCTCCGTTCGAAGATCCGGCAGGTCGTGAAGGACCCGGAGACGGCGGAGGCACTGGTCCCGAAAGACCACGGGTTCGCGACCAAGCGCCCGCCGATCGACACGAATTACTTCGAGACCTACAACCGCCCCAACGTCACGCTGGTCGACTTGAAGAGATCTCCGATCACCGAGATCACCGAGCACGGCCTGCGGACGACGTCGTCGGAGCACGAACTGGACGCGATCGTCTTCGCGACGGGCTTTGACGCGATGACGGGCCCGTTGCTGAACATGGACATCCGTACGGCTGGCGGAGCCTCGCTTCGGGACCGCTGGCGTGAAGGGCCGAAGTCGTTCCTGGGGCTCCAGGTGGCCGGGTTCCCCAACATGTTCACGATGACAGGTCCGGGCAGCCCGTCCGTGCTGGTGAACATGCCGACGGCAATCGAGCAGCACGTCGACTGGATCAGCGACTGCCTCAGCTTCATGCGCGCACGCGCCTACGAGGTCGTCGAAGCGAGCGAGGAAGCCGAGGCGAAGTGGGCCGACGCTGTGCGCGAAGCGGCGGACCGAACGCTGCTTCCCTCGGCGGCAAGCTCCTGGTATCTCGGCGCGAATATCCCCGGCAAGCCGCGGGTGTTCATGCCGTACGCGGGTGGCTTCGCGGCCTACGCGCGGATCTGCGATGACGTGTCCGCGCGCGAGTACGAGGGGTTCCGGTTCCGGTGAGCGCCCGGGGCACGGTCCGGGCGTGACGGGCGTGGACGGGCCCGGCGCAGTCATCAACGAGGAGGACACGCAATGCCGGTAGATCCTGAGATCCGGGCCCTGCTTGAGCGGCTGGACGCCCAGGGATCCCTCCCGCTCGTTCGCGAGACGGCGGCGGAGAGCAGGGAGCATTACCGGCTCCTGGCCCTTGCCCGGCGCTCCAGCCCGGGCACGATAGTCCCCATGCGCGCCGTCGAGACGAGCGAGCTGAGCGATCCGGGCGGCTCCATCGGGCTCCGCTCGTTCGTGCCCGTGAACGATCAGGGCAACTGCGTCATCACCTACCTGCATGGCGGCGGCTGGGTCCTGGGAGACCTGGACACGCACGACGCAATCTGCCGGAGGGCGGCAGAGGCGACCGGGGCCGTTGTGGTGGCCGTCGACTACCGACTGGCCCCTGAGCATCCGCATCCGGGGCCTCTCGACAGTGTCATGCTCGCGCTCCGGTGGTCGGCCAGCCAGCATCCGGGCAGACGCCATGCGGTGATGGGGGACAGCGCGGGCGCGAGCCTGGCCGCCGCGGCGGCAATCCGGGGCCAGAGACGAAGGTGGCCCCTCACTGAGTGCCCAAGTGCTCCTGTACCCGGCCACCGATCCGAGCATGAGCATGCCCTCCATGTCGCAGAATGGCAGCGGGTACTTCCTGACCAAGGACGACATGGCATGGTTCTACTGCCACTATTTGCCATCACCGGCGCATAGAGCAGACCCGCTGGCGGACCTGATCCGCCATCCGGCGCTCGCAGGCCTGCCGCCGGCCATCGTCGCGACCGCGGAGTTCGACCCGCTCCGCGATGAGGGCATCGCGTACGCCGAGCGACTGCGGTCAGCCGGGACCCCGGTGAAGCACCTGCCCGGTGCGGGCATGATCCACGGTTACTCTGGCTTTCTCGGCCTGTCGGCCGCCGACAGGGAAAGCAACGCGGTACTGGCCAGTCTTGCCGGTCTGCTCGGCGCCGGCAGTTAGCGCCGTCGGCGCGTGATCGGCCGAATTGGCCTGGACCTAGGGGAAAACGCGGGGCGATGGAGAAGCGGAAACGGAAGCCGAGTAGGATACGTAGGTACACTTTTGACTTCTGTGGCGAACGGCGGGCTGACATCACGTGAGGAGAGCGCGGGCAAACACCCGGGTCCAATCGGGAACATTGGAGGCCGTCGGCGCGCTTACCTTAGGGCGCAGGTCTTCGATCTCTGCGACTGGCAGTGACCCCAGCACGCCACGAGAAGCTGCTCGGCCGAAATGCCGAGACGCGGGAATGTGCCGTTGGCTCCGGGACAATGCGTTCCCCGCGTGATACGCCGCTATGCCTGTAACGAGACCAAGCTGCCGGAGAACGGTCCGCCGCTGAGGAGCCGCCAGTGACGGGCGCGTTCACGCCGCAAGAGTTGCGGCGCCGCAGCCAGAACAGTGAGGAGGATCGCCTATATGCCGAAGCGCGACATGACTGAGGGCGAGATCTCCGCCATCTACCGAGGAGTGATGCGTCATGCCGAGAACTGACTTCATCGAGACCGAGGGCACCGTCACCCGGATGCGCGGGCACGGTTTCTACACCGTGGTACTTGAGAACGGGCACGAGGTCCTGGCGAGGATGTCGGGACGGATGACGAGAAACCACATCCGCGTAATCCAGGACGATCGCGTCCGGATGGAGATTAGCCCGGCGGACTGGACGCAGGGACGCATCGTCTACCGCTACAAGTGATTCGCGTTCGGACATCCGGCGAGCGGTCCATCATGAGGCCCGACGTTCGCCAGTCTGACCTTCGGTCATAGCGGTCACTGGACCGCGGCTCGGGTCGTCCCGCCGATGAGCGGGACGGCCCTTTTCGCTGCCGGGCTCTGGCTCAGCGGGCGAGCAGTCGCCGCAGCACGTCAGTGAGACGCCCAGCCTGCGTGGAGTCCGGCGCCCGCCAGCCGATGATGTGGTCGGGACGCACGAGCAGGGCACCGTCTTCGGCGATGCCAGCGTGACGGCCGAAGGTGCCGTAGGTGTCCTGGTAGTCGCCGCCGAGGCCGATGGAACGCACCGTCACCTCAAGGCCGAGCTTATCGCGGGCCAGCGCCGCGGCAGCCTTCCATGCCTCCCCTCCCGAAGGGCCGGTCAAGACGGAGAACCGGCCCTTGCCGACCAGGTCGATCAGCGGCGCCTTGCGCTGGTCCTTGGTCAGCCACACGTGGATGAGATGATGACCGGGGAAGGTGGACGGGAAATACCAGAACTCGGGGTCCTTCTCCGGCTGCGGGGCCGGCTGGCCGTCGGTGACAACCGCGGCGGAGTCGTAGAACTGGTTCATCTCCATGCCGTGAGTGTGGAAGATGGGCAACGTGCCGAGCACCGCGTCCGCGAGTTCCTTGCGCTGGGAGGCGTTCTCCTTGGTAGGTCCCCCGATGGCGGCGAGGGCGGCATCATAGGCTGCCTTGCCGACGGGGGGCGGCAGGCGCAGTGCGGTCAACATCGGCGGTATCACGTCAAAGGTGCGGCGGACCCGGTCGACCAGTTTGCGGGCGACCGGCACGCGCTCGGCGCGGTAGGTTTCCAGCAGTTCGGGGCCGGCGAGGCCCTTGATCACGTAAGCGATTTTCCAGGCGAGGTTGAAGCTGTCCTGGATGGAGGTGTTGGAACCCAGGCCGTGCATCGGCGAGTGCCGGTGAGCGGCGTCGCCGGCGACGAAAACCCGGCCCGCCATGTTGTCGGTCACGTTTACGTGGTTGACCGACCAGATTGACACCGACTCGATCTCCACCGGCACGGTGTCGTCTCCGATCAGCTGGTGCGCGATCTGGGTGCCGTATTCGTCGGTGAGCTCCGGGGTACCCTCCGCGGGGTCGTAGCCCCAGGTGGCCATGAAGCGCTTGTACGGCTGGATCATCCGGATCACGCCGAGGCCCAGGCCACCGTGACCGGTGCCGGGCTGGATCATCCAGAACATGTCGGCCGGGCGGTGGGCGACCAGATGGCTGAGATCGGCCTTGAACACCACGTTGACGTTCCCGCCCTCGCGCGTCTCGCCCTCCAGCGGGAGGCCGAGCTGCTCGACGACGGTGGACCGCCCGCCGTCGGCGCCGATGAGGTACCTGGCGCGGATCTCGTAGGAGTTGCCCGTGACCCGGTCGCGCACCTGCGCGGTCACGCCGCCGGAGTCTTGGGTGAAGGTGAGCAGTTCCGTGTTCAGCAACTGCGTCGTGCCCCGCAGTCCGGCCGCGGTGACCAGGATCGGCTCAAGACGGTCCTGCGGGAGGTCGCAGATCGCGGTGGCGGAGGCCAGATCGTGCTGCCCCTTCCACTCCGGGTGGGTGTACCAGGCCTGCAGACGGCCGAACTCCAGGCCGGCCAGGCTGGAGACCCAGACGGTGGTCCCCATCATCGGCTGCTCCATCGCCCAGGCTTTCGCCTGGTCCTCGAGGCCGAGGTCGCGCAGGATCTCCATCGTGCGCTGGTTGGTGATGTGTGCCCGGGGGCTGTTCGCCACGCTGCCGTGTCGGTTCAGCATGATGTTCCCGATGCCCTGCGTGGAAAGCAGCACGGCGGCGGTCGCGCCCGCGGGCCCGGACCCGGCGATGAGGACATCGGTCTCGATGGTGGTCATGCGCTTGGCTCCTCGACGGTGCGGCTCAACGACATCAGCAGACTGATCGTTCGGTCAATGACTGAGCAGCTTCTTGGAGGCTGCCATCGCTGTCAAGGGGTGCCCAGGCAGCCGGTGCGCGCGCTGCTCCGCGGCGGGCTCCCGGCCCCTCCAGCGCACTGACGGGATACCGTGTTGACTCATGACAGAACGGGCACGGCGACTGCACGAACTTCTTCAGCACGGTGACCGGCGGGCCGTGGTGTCGCCGGACGGTGCCACTGCCACGTTCGCCGAACTCGATCAGCAGACCGCGTCGATCGCGGGGTGGCTCGCTGAGCGCACTGAGCCTGGTGACCGGGTCGCGGTCGTGGCGGACAACAGCCTGGCCTACGTTCAGCTCTACTACGCCGTGCCCCGGGCGGGCCGGATCCTCGCCCTGGTCAACCAGCGTCTCAGTCCCGCCGAGCAGGCCGCCGTCATCGCCGCGGCCGATCCGCGGATTGTGGCCGGGGACGCACGCTACCTGGATGAACTTCCCGGGAGCCTGGACACGGTCGCCTTCGGCTCCCCGGAATGGGCCAGCGAGGCGGTCGCGCACGCGCCGTACGCTGGCCCGGAATCGGACCCAGACGACCACGCCTGGCTCGTGTTCACCAGCGGCTCCACCGGCACCCCCAAGGGCGTCCTGCATACCCACCGGACCCTGCTGGCCGCCGTGCGGGGATCAGTGGAGGGCCGCCAGGTGCCCGAGCACGGCACCTACGCGTTCCCGTTCCCGATGTGCCACGTCTCCGGCTACAACATCCTGGTCCAGCACTCCACTGGATCAGGCGTCGTCCTCATGGACCGCTTCCGTCCCGGCGAGTTCGTGGCCGCGGTCAACGCTCACGGCGTGACGTCCTGCTCACTGGCTCCGACGATGCTCCACTCACTGCTGAGCCGCCTTGAGGACGCCGGCGACGAGATGCCCACGCTGAAATCCATCGCCTACGGGTCGGCGGCCATCAGCGCCGACCTCCTGGACCGGGCGACCCGGTGCCTCGGCGTCGACTTCCACCAGGGCTACGGCATGACCGAGACCGGCGGGAACGTGACGTTCCTCGGCCCGGCCGACCACCGGTCCGGCGACCCGGAGATCCTGCGCACCGCCGGGTACCCGCACAGCCGGGCGGAGATCCGGCTGCTGGACGAGACCGGGGAGATCCTCGTCCGCGGTGACCAGGTCATGGCCGGGTACTGGGGTGTCCCGGACGCCATCAGCGACGGCTGGCTGCACACCGGCGACATCGGCCACCTCGCCCCCGACGGCCGGCTCACGATCATCGACCGGGCCAAGGACGTGATCATCACCGGCGGCGAGAACGTCTCCTCCCGCGAGGTCGAGGACGCGCTGTCCACTCACCCCGGCGTCGACCAGGTCGCCGTCGTCGGCCTCCCGGACCCCTACTGGGGCGAGGCCATCTGCGCCGTCGTCGTCCCGGTCTCCGGGCAGGCTCCGGCCGAGGAGGACCTGATCGCCTACGCGCGCGAACGCGTCTCCGCGTTCAAGCGCCCCCGCCATGTCGTCTTCACCGGCGCGCTGCCGCTGACGCCCAACGGCAAGGTCGCCAAGGATCAGGTCCGGGCGCTGGCCCAGACCGAACGCGCTATCCCGAACGGATAGGCCTTGCCCCTCAGCCTGGAAGCTTCTCCAGCAGCCTCCGGTACCAGGCGATGCCGCTCAGGAAGTCCTCGACCCGGATGTGCTCGTCGGCGGCGTGGATCGTGGCCCGCTGGGCCCGGGTCATCCGGAACGGCGCGAATCGGTACACGTGGTCGCTGATCGCGTGGAAGAACCGGGAGTCCGTCGCGGCCAGCACCACGTACGGGGCCGGGACGACGTCCGGGAAGACCTCGGAGATCACGTCGGTGACCAGGGCGAACGGGGCGTCGTCATAGCGGGAGACCGGGCTCGGCTCGCCCTCCTCGACGACCTCGATCGCCACCGCCTTGTCGCGGATGGCGGCGCGGACATGCTTCAGCACCGAGGCGACGCTGTCGCCCGGCAGGATCCGCACGTTCACACCCGCCTTCGCCGCGGCCGGGATCACGTTCAGCGCGGGGGAGCCCTCGAGGGTGGTGACCGCGACCGTGGTCCGGGCCAGCGCCGCCGCCTCCGGCCCGGCCAGGGCCAGCAGCCGGCTCGCGGCTGGTGAGATCCGCTCCGCGTTGCCCAGCAGGATCCGCAGCGGAGCCGCCGCGTGCGGCGCCAGCCGCCGGAACAGTTCCAGGGTCGGCGCGGGCAGTCGCGGCGGCATCGGAGCGTCGTCCAGCCGGGCCAGCGCCCGGGCCAGGCGGACGGCCGGCCCGTTCCGCACCGGGGTGGAGGCATGGCCGCCGTCCCCGGTCGCGGACAGGCGCAGCGACGTGGACCCCTTCTCCGCGACGCCGACCACCCCGATCGCCGCCGACACCGTGGGGAACGCGTCGTGGGCGACCGCGCCGCCCTCGTCGAGAACCAGCCACGGCCGGACGTTCCGGTTCCGGAGGACCCGTACGGCTTCCCGGGCGGCGTTCCCGCCCACCTCCTCATCGGAGCCGAACGACAGCCACACGTCCTGCGCCGGCGTGACGCCGTCGCCGATCAGCTCCTCGTCGGCCTCGCAGATCGCGGCGACGCATCCCTTGTCGTCCAGGGTGCCCCGCCCCCAGACGGACCCGTCCGCGATCCGCGCGCCGAACGGATCATGCGTCCAGTCGCCGCTCACGACCGGGACCACGTCAAGGTGGGCCATCAGCACGACCGGCTTGTCCGCCGACCGCCCCGGCCACCGGATGAGCATCCCGTGCTCCCCGGCGCCGGTGATCTCCAGCGCGTGGACCCGCGGCCACAGTTCCGCCATCGTCTTGCGCAGCCGCTGGAACGCGTCGGCGTCGGTGCGCCCCGGCTCCGCGTACGACACGGTGGGAATGGCGACGAGCGCCTGCAGCTTGGCAACGGGACCCATGGGACCATGATTCCACGGCGAGGGAGGACATCAGCGTGAGGCACACAGCGATCGTGACCGGGGCCAACCACGGGATCGGGGCGGCGGTCGCGAAAGCGCTGGCCCGGCGCGGGGACGCGGTGCTGTGCGCCTGGTACCGGGTCGACGACCCGGACGACCCGGGAACGCCGCAGGCCTACCGGGACAACCGGGCGCTGACCGGAGCGGCCGTCGTCTCGGAGATCACCGCCGCGGGAGGCCGGGCGGCCGACGCGGAAGCGGACCTGACGGACCCGTCGGCGCCCGCCGCGCTCTTCGACGCCGCCGAGCGCGCGTTCGGCCCGGTCGACGTGCTGGTCAACAACGCGACCGGCTGGCTGGCCGACAGCTTCGCCGCGTCCTCCTCCGCCGACCGGCTGGGACGGGCCCTGGCCCCGGTGAGCGCCGAGGGGTGGCGGCAGCAGTTCGGCGTGGACGCGCTGGGCGCGGCCCTGCTGATCGCCGAGTTCGCGCGCCGGCACATCGCGCGCGGCGGAACCTGGGGCCGGATCGTCGGCCTCACCTCCGCCGCGGAACTGGGCTTCCCCGAAGAGGTGTCCTACGGCGCGGCCAAGGCGGCCCAGGAGAACTACACGATGTCCGCGTCCGTCGAACTGGCCCCGCACGGCATCACCGCGAACATGGTGCACCCGCCGGTCACCGACACCGGCTGGGTCACCGACGCGGTCCGGGAATTCGTCGACAAGAGCCCCGCGCTGGTCCACGTCTCCAGCCCGGACGAAGTCGCGGACGTCATCGCCTACCTCGCGTCCGACGCCGCCGCCCTGATCACGGGCAACGTCATCACGCTCCGCTGACCGCCGGGGCGGGCTCATCCCCGGCACGCGCGTGCCCGCTGAGGGTGCGGGTCAGGTCGGCGATGAGGTCGCGGACCTCCGAGACCTCGCCGCCCGCCTTCAGGTGGTCGTAGATACGGCTGGCGATCCGGTGGTGCTCGGGCGACTGGTCATCGACCGGAGCGCTGTCCGGGTTCTCGTCCCGGTCATCGGAAGGCGCCTCGGCGCCAGGCCCCGCCTCGCTGGAGGAGGAGGGCAGCATCGTGATCCGGGCGACGCCCAGGGCCGGTACCCAGACAGCGTTCTTCTCGAATTCGAAGCCCCGCTCCTCCAGGTGGTCGATCAGTTCCCTGACGCTCTGCACCGGCTGACTGGCGTAGTGGATGACCTTGTCCACCGCCGTGTGGACGTCCCTGATCACCTTCGAGATCTCGTGGAAGATCTTCTGGATCGAGTGGGTCCCCAGGATGACGAGCCGGATGGTCTCGTAGACCCGGTAGGCGGTGTTCACCAGGGCGACGAGGTCAGCGACCAGGTTCGCCGGGCCGCCGAACAGCATGGTCGCCGCGTCGCCGGCCGCGAGGGCGGCGAGCTCCCGCAGTTCCTTCTTGGCCAGGTCGTTGATCGCGATCAGGGCCGTGTCCAGCAGGGGCATGACCGCCTCGTAGGCGTCACGGTAGGCCTTGGAGATCACCGTCGCGGCGTCCCCGATGCCGCCGATGCCCATGCCCCAGCGGAACATGTAGGAGCTGAAGCCGACGGCGGCGTCCCCGGTCCACTCGTCGGCCAGGGCCCACGAGCCTTTCCGCACCGTGGCGGCGACCGTATAGGTCCCGGCGGCCAGTTCGTCGTACGCCTCGTGCAGGTACTTCAGCCGCCCGTACTCGCCGAGCAGCGGGTGGACCAGCAAGGCGATCAGGTCCTGCCCGGTGCATACCCGGAAGGCCTTCTCGGCGACGCCCAGCGGCCCGTTGCCCAGGGACGCCTGCAGCGCCAGCAGGTTGTCGCGCATGTTCTTGTGCGCGTCCTCCTCGGCGCCTCCCGGGGAAGCGAGCTTCACCGGCTCATCGGCGAAGCCGCCGACCTGCGGCAGGTGAAGGGACTTGATGTCCGGGAAGCGGGGGAGCGGCGCGGGGTAGGAGCCGTCGCCGCCGAGCGTGATTGTCCCGGGAACGTCGTGCATGCCCCGCTGGCTCTCGCCGAGTTTCGCGGTCACCGGCTGCGCTACCCGCGGGACCAGGCTGGTCATCGGGGACAGCAGCCCGGTCATCCCGTCGGTATCCAGGCACTGGTCGCCGACCCACCGTTCCAGTTCGGCCAGGTGAGCCGCCTGTTCTTCCATCAGCTGAGCGCAGGCCTGGAAGCGGTCCCGGGAGGGTTCCGTGAACGGGGTCGACACTATGTACCTTTCGACAGGATTGTGATCCCCCCATCATTCCGGTGGCGAATTCGGGGCGCAGCGGAATGGCGACATTCCCCCGGACGCTCCACCCGCCGGGGGATGCCGCCGGGACCTGGGCTTTCTATGGTCAGGGCTCACGATCGTAATGTGCGAGGGAGTGTGCCCGTAATGAAGGACATGACGAAGACCGCGGCGACCCTGGTCCGGTCGGACCGGGGCATTCTCGCGGCCGACGAGAGCATCTCCACGATGAACAAGCGGCTGACCGCGGCCGGGATCCCGGCCGCGGAGGAGAACCGCCGCGCCTACCGGGAAATGCTGGTCACGACGCCCGGCCTGAACGAGGGGGCCAGCGGCGTCATTCTCTGCGACGAGACCTTCCGGCAGCGGCTCCGTGACGGCCGGGCCTTCCCGGAGGCGATGGCGGACCTCGGGCTGCTGGCCGGCATCAAGGTCGACACCGGGGCCAGGCCCCTGGCCGGGGCGCCCGGCGAGACGGTGACCGAAGGACTGGACGGGCTCCGGGAACGGCTCACCGAGTACGCGGGCCTCGGCGCCGCGTTCGCCAAGTGGCGGGCGGTGTTCCGGATCGGCGACGGCGTGCCGTCGTGGCGCTCGGTCCGGGCGGACACCCACGCCCTGGCGCGCTACGCCTGCCTGTGCCACGAGGCCGGGATCGTCCCGATCGTCGAGCCCGAGGTCCTCATGGACGGCCCGCACACCCTGGACCAGTGCTCGGCTGTCACGGCGGCGGTCGGCCTCACCCTCTTCTCCGAACTGCGGGACTACGAGGTGGCGCTGGACGCGATCGTGCTGAAGCCGAACATGGTCGTCCCGGGCACGGAGTCCGGACAGGCCACGGGCCCGCATGAGATCGCGGCCCGGACGGTGGACGCGTTCAAGGACGTCGTGCCCGAGCAGACCGCCGGGATCGCGTTCCTGTCCGGCGGGCAGAGCCCGGACGCCGCGGCCACCAACCTGGCGGCGCTGCGGAAGATCAAGACTCCGTGGCCGCTGACCTTCTCCTTCGGCCGGGCGCTGGTCCAGCCGGCCCTGACCGCGTGGCGCGGCGACGCCGGGCGGGTCGCCGACGGGCAGCGGGCGCTGTCCAACCGGGTGGCCTGCAACCTCGCGGCCCTGCGCGGCGGGTACCGCCCGGCGGACGCCAAGAGCTACGCGCTCACCTGACCGGGCCCGCGCAGGAAGACGGCCCCCGGCCGCCGTCAGACACCCCAGGGCTTAACTTGTCAAATTAGGGTCGTTATGGGCCCTCTTGCTGCTGTCCTGCATGAGGGCAGGCTGCCGCCGGCCCTGTGGCGGTGCGTCAGAGGGCCTGTCGGCGATG
>Ga0131853_10007597_pt1 | contig 19657 bp, 20 predicted proteins | sample TergutLab28metaG_FD_92764 | JGI IMG/M metagenome (GOLD analysis project Ga0131853, IMG submission 92764) | Labiotermes labralis P1 segment gut microbial communities from Petit-Saut dam, French Guiana - Lab288 P1 (version 2) (version 2) | ecosystem: Host-associated > Arthropoda: Insects >... | reverse complement strand
CGATCCCATTGTTCTTCGCTTAGTTCGTGTCGTCTCATACGGATAGTATACTGCTTTTTTGTCTACTTGTACACTTTTGAGGGGTTTGAAGAAACCCCCTAGGGGCGATTATCAATCGCCCGCGCCCTTTACGCCCTTACTGCCAACAACGCTGAAACCACGGGCGATTGATAATCGCCCCTACAAAGGTCTCCTATTATACCCCCCTACGCCCGCCGCAGGCGTACTGCCGTACCCCAGACCAAAACTTGCACACCAAGATCTGACGATTCCTTGTCATAAAAAACCCGGATAATCGCGTCTGCCCCCAGCGCCTCGGCTTTCTCTATCATGCTCTGATTGGCACGCTCCACACCCTCTTCGATTACTTCGCCCATGCCTTTTGTGGTCAGTCTAATTTTGACAGGCGGCACACCTACGCCGGAAACCAAACCTAACATCTCAATCTCTTTCCCCGGGACAAAATCTGTATTGACTAATAACATTATGTATTCTCCCTTTCCTGATTTAAATTTAGCTACCTCCCATTTTAACACAAACCAAGTTTGATTTCCATACATCCTTACAAACGGGTCATGTCCTAAAATAGTTGCTTGTACGTGTTTCCCCCGCCGTAGGCGGGGGAAACACAAGTGGCTTCAACTAAACTAGAACATAACCTACAAACGGGAGAGTCCAAGTGCGTTATAGCTATGTAGGGGCGAACTGCGTTCGCCCGCCATAATTGCGGCCACTGCGGGCGAACACAGTTCGCCCCTACATAAAATCAACGCTATTTGCCCACTCCCCTACAAGCCGCCATCCAACATCTCATACTCATAACTGGCACAGCTACTCTCCCCCTCAAATAATACCTTGCCGTCCTCAGTGAACCGAAACCGTGCCCAGCAGGACAAGCTCTCACGAATCCGATGCTTCATCTCTCCAAAGCGAGGGGCTGGCAAACTTTGTCCGTCCCCGGCCGCAATCTGAACACTAAGCCGAAACTTCCCCCGCTTCAACTCCAAAGAATCCTGTGCCACACCCAGGATTTTCCCGCCATTGTACGTGGCAAGCCGATATTCCCGCCCATTTAAGTGCACCACACAAAGATGTCCCCAGAACCGTAGCCCATAAAACGGAATCTTCGCCACTGCCGCCATGACAGAAAAATCCGCAAAATCGTTACACTGTACCCAAGCATACCCATCCGGAAATGACCGCCCGCTATCTGATTCGATATAGCCTCGCCCACCAGTGAAATCATAAACCTCTCCATTCAGTGTCACTCGCCCGGAAAGGCCGTGGCGCATACTGTGAACACCGTGCCGGCACTCCATGGGAAAAAACCGAAACGGCCCCATGATATCCCCGCGAATCGCGTCAAGTGCACCATATTGAATCTCACCGCTGAGCTTTAGTTCCGGGTGACAGATACTAAGTCTTACTCCGGCTGAAGAAAAGATATTCTCGCCAATCTTGAGCACTTCTCCCCTTTGATAGGCAGACAACGGATAGGTGATATAATACGCCCGCTGTTCCGTCACCACCTGCACAAACGCATGATCCGCGGCACGGCCGGGTATCAAGACCAATATGCCATCCCTTGTCTGATGCTTATAATACCACCCCTCAAAGCGTCCGCCCATCTTTACGCCTCCTCGCAATGTGTTTTATACCAGTCTTCCCATAAAGCACTAGCTTCTTGCCAATTCACACAAAAAAGTGCAGGTAACGCATATCAACAAGTTACATGAAATTGGCGACAGTTTTCATCAAAATCTCTCCCGATATGAAAAAATAATTTATATTGTAATGTGGGGAGAGGGGGCTCTTCCACATGTGTTTGTCTCTTAATAGGTCACAAAAAACCGCCACTCGTCAAAGTGAGCGGCGGTTTAAACTATTAAATATCATGCGTGAATCCGATACAAGAACCGTGGGCTGATCGTAAGCTGCGCACCGTCTTCCCAACTGATGCGTACATTCTCACCATAGTCCAGCATATGACTTTCCAGTCTCGCTAAGAGGTTCGACTTAAGCAAAACCCCGCAGTTTGAATCATTCGTCACTTTAAGCGCCCCCTGCTTGTCAGCTTCAAAATACACATGCTCAATACCGGGAAAACTGTCCGAAACACGGCACTTGCGCAGGATGTCCTGTAGCGATATCCGCTTCCCTTTGCGCAATTGGAACAGATACGCTGTCTCCCTCGAATCGCCTGCATGTGTTACATACAGGTCAAGCTTACCGCTAAATTCAAATGTGCTCTGCACTTCTTGTACAGGCACAGGAACGGGAGGTTCTTCCGCCGCCGGCATTTCCGTTTGCGGCTCTTCCCGCTTCGGTTTGCGGAACAGAAGCAGATACAAAATCAAAAACGTCCCCACTACGAGAAAGCTCATCTTGACATTCTGCTTTTCCTCAGTCAGCGGGAGATCGGAAACTTCCTCCGCCGCCTCGTCATCCAGCGGCACTTCATAAAACTCCCATGGCCATTCTACAAATGCACGCACAGGCCGAGGGGTATTAATCCCAAATGGCTCTAAGTCAACTTGTACACGTAATCCAAGTTTATCTCCATCAAAGTCTTGCCCATCCAAATACAAATATCCATGATCAATTCTCACTCGCATTTCAACATTCATATCCGGCATAGAAACCGGCAAAAACCTACCATCAAAAAAGGTCGACGCAAGTACATTCTCACCCGATTGATCCGCAAGCCAAAGTTGAAACGGGGCAAACTGCACCCCCTCGACCATCAGTTCCAAATCCCACGTCAGCATAAGATTCGCTGAGCTCGCCCCGGATGCAGTAAAGTCAATCTGGAATACACGATCTACTGGCCGTACAATTTTCACAATAGCAAATCGTTGCCCGGTTTCTATCTCCACACTGCTACCACTGCCGCTCACCACAATGTTTTCAACCGCAGATTCCGCTGTAATGAGCACTGTTGCAGAATCAATCCCTGTTGCGGGAAGCCGAACCGTGAAGCTACCACGACCTGAATCTTCCATCCGCGCAGCCCCCACTTGATTCCGGGCAACGCCTAACACATCAAAAACAAGCTCCCGTGCGGTATCATGTAACGCTTCAGATAATACATCTTGGAACAAATAACCGCCCGTAGCGGACGCTAAACCCATAATGTCCGGGTGTACATTCGGAAAATCCTGCCCCACTGCAATCGTGTGTACACGGATGCCGGAGACCGTGATCTCTTGAACCATCGCCTCAGCCAGCACTACAGCTTCCGCGGTAGCCGCCTCTGTCGGCATCATCGCCATTTCACCATCTGTCATATAGATAATGGTGCGGCTTAATGCCCGTTCAGAAAAAAGCGCCATAGCTTGGGCAAAACCGACCCCGGAGTTTGTCCAGTCTGTATACCCGGTTTCGCTTAATATTTCATGAATTTCCCCACGCGTCCCCACCCCCGGCGGCACAATATCCGCTACTTCCGCATGAAACGTAACAAGCCCCACATGCCAATGAGAGGGCAAAGTGCTCACAATCTGCCGCAAAGCATCCGGCGCAAGAAAGCCCGTATCATTCCAGCCCATGGAGGTACTGATATCAAATAATATGATTACTTCATGCGCCTCTAATTCATTGGAGACCGCACCCAAAACAGTCTGGGAAAGTAGGAAAACAGTGCAGAGTACGCATACAAATGCTACGATTTTTTTCCGAAGCTGATTCAACTCCGCACCACCCCTCTGCATCCCGTTTTCTGTCATTTTCCATCGTAATTTTCCACCTTGAATAGTATCATGTTTTCTCTTACCAGTCAATGCGTTAAACGTATAAGGAACAGGTACAGAAAAATAAACTTCACTTCAAACTTTTGGTTGCATTTCGATAGATTTCGTGATATATTTACAAAGTGTATGCATTCACGAAGAACAAACATTCATTTCATTCGATTTGCCAGAGCAAATTATGTGAAAGACAACTTATATAAGATATATTAAGTAAAGATAAAACCTATTTTAAAGAGGAGATGTTTTGGGTCATGGATAGAATTGAATTTGCAAAATCTACCTTTGGCGGCTATCGAATGGAAGACGTAGACAGCTACATAAGCACGGTACAACGGCGCATCGCAGAATTGGAACAACTGGAAGAACAAGCAGGAAAAACCCGGCGTGAAAAAGAAGATGCGGACAGAAAGCTATCTCAGCTCAAAACAGAGCTGCAAAAATTAGAGGTACAAATCAAGCAAGCTACCGAGCACAAAGCGGAGCTTGAGAAATCAAAAGCTGAAATCAAAAAGCTCCAAGACGAGCTTCGCCTTGCCAAACAAGCCTCAAAACAAGGCGATCCGCAAGAGCTTGAGCGCTCTAAAGCCCGTGTGAAAGAGCTCAAAGATGAAGTTGCACAATTATCCGCAGCACAAAAGCAAAAAGAAGCGCAAGAAGCAAAGCTTACACGTGAGTTACACGAAGCAAAAGAAACCATCTCCCAGTTGGAAGAGCAAGTAAAAAGCTCCCTCACCCCGGAAGATTCTGCGCTTCTCACATTTGTAGACAAGTTTTCAACAGACTTCAACGCAATCTTTGAAAAAGGCCAACACATCGTAGGCGAATACCGGCAAAAGGTTGAAGCGGAAGTAAGTGAGTTAAAAGCCCAAACGGAAGCCGAAGTGGCACAACTTCGTAAAGAAGCAAGCGAACAGGCAGAAACTCTCGTACACGATGCCACCCAAGAGGCGCATACCCTACGGGAAGAAGCCGCCGCTGAACATGCCCGCATCCTCGCCGAAGCAAGCGCAGCGCTTGAAAAGGCACAGGAGGATTCCGAGCAAAATATAAACGCAGCCAAAGCAGAGGCACAGCACCTCTTACAAAAAGCCAAAGACGAAGGCAAAGACATCGTGGAAAAAGCCCTCTTTGAATCCCGCGAAATCCAGGCTCAATTAGAAGTTGACAAGAAGAGTGCAATTAGTGAAACTGAAAAAATGTTAGCCCATGCAAAAGAGGAAGCGGACGAAATCCTAGAAGAAGCCCGCACCACGGCTAGCGAAAAAATCAAAGAAGCGGAATACAAGCTCCAACTCTCCAAAGAGCGGGGCGACAAAATCCTCGCCAAGGCGAAAGAAAAGGTTGATAAACAACTCTCAGAGGCTAAAAAAGAGTATAACGAACTCCGCAGCTTGATCGAGAGAAGCCTAGAGCGTTACCGCAACCTATCAAACCAAATCCAAGAGATGGATACATCTCACACAGAATAAAACACACAGGCGCAAGGATTACACCTTGCGCCTGTTTTTATAGGCTCCTTTTGTAAAGGAGCTGTCAGCGAAGCTGACTGAGGATTGTCCTTTCAAGCTTGATCGCATGTAGGGGCGGCATTCTGCCGCCCGCAAAACCATCACCCACAAGGAGGCAATCAAAAGGAAAGGCGGGCGGGCTAACCCCGCCCCTAGGGCGTTTCTTCAAACCGGCGGAATGCCGAAAAAATGAATCATTTTTTGTTATGTAAGGCGAATTTCCGCAGGAATGCTATCGCATTTCAAGGAAATTCAACGTAGCAGAACGGAAAATTAGGCGTTTTGGCGGTGTTTCGAGGGTTTGAAGAAATCCCCTACAAGGGAATAATCCGACCTCAGGCTTCGCCTGCCACCTCCTTTACAAAAGGAGGTTTTTTATCACCTCAAAGCAAAAACCCAACCACTACCAACAACACCGCAAACAACCCGCCAATCGACACACAGATTGCCCGGAAACTCAAATCCAAACGTCCAAGCACATCCAGTTTCGTCTTATATCGCGGCAACACAGTACGAACCAGAGCTATCCCCACACCCCAACTGGCTAGAATAATAAGCGTCTTCTGTACATAGCTGGAAACCCCAATGGACAAATCCAAGCCAAAGAGCAGACGGATGGCATCCAATCCCCAAATACCGCCAACGAGGCATAGCACACCTAAAATCAACACAGAAAGCTGTTTAAATACATCCACACGCCCACTGTCTACCCCATCCGTTGGCCGCCCAAACAAAATGCAGACAAAACGAATGAACACCGTAATCGTCCCCAAGTTGATGAGCGTCATCAGAATAAACAAGGGAGTACTCACACTTGCCATCATGAAATATTTCGAAATATTCCCGCTAAACAACGGCGCACCCGTGATCCCCAAAATCATGAGCATCATCGCAACACCCACCACAGGCATACGCCGGAACACACCCCGGATTTTTGTCACGTCTCCTGTGCCGTACACTTCAATCACAATCCCCGCGCTCAAGAAGAGCCCGGCCTTTGCAATGGCATGTCCCATCATGTGATACACACTGCCTATATACGAATCAAACTGATTGACACTGAGCCCCACTAGGATTAATCCCACTTGCGCAATGGTACTATAAGCCAATATGCGCTTGATATTCTTCTGGGAAACCGCCAAAACTACACCAAATATAGCAGTCACCACACCGATGACAATAAACAGCGTATCTGCGTCTATCGCGACAAACATATGCCGGAAACGCAAGAACAAATAGAGCCCGACTTTCACCTGCAAGCCGGACAAAATAGCCGCAACCGAAGCCGGCGCTTGCGGAATGCTATGGACTTTCGGCAAAAATGTAAAGATAGGAACAAGCCCGCACTTGGCGGCAATGGCAACCATAATCAGCGCAAAGGGCAATACAAGCTGTGACCGATCAAGCATCGCCATGGTCTGCGCGCTATATGCCAAATCCAGCGCCCCTGTCAGCATATAAATATATCCGATACCAAACAGGAAAAACTGCATCACAACCACGTTTACCATCAGGTAAACCATACCATCATACATCGTACGATTATTGCGGTTATACATAAGCAAAACAGCCGCCACAACAGAGGCAACCTCAGCCAGAACAAAGATGTTAAACAAATCCCCCGTCAAGAAAAGCCCCAGCAGAGCGCCCTCCATGACGAAAATCAAAAACCAATACAAGCGGCTTTTTTGCGAGCTAAAGCTAAACAGCGTTATCATCAAGAAGATGAACACCGTCAGCATCACAAAGATGGCAGACAGCCCGTCCGCCCGCAGGGTGATACCTAAAAACCCGGTATAGTTCCCTGCCTGGGTAACGACTTCCGCCTCTTGGCTTAAATAAAACAGATAAAACGCTGCCCCTAACAGAGCCGCTTGTATCAAAGACGCAAGGGCACGCCCCACCTTAAACGAGGGACAGAGGTAGAGGAAAACAGCAATTAAAATCGGGACTAGTACAAAATAGATCAGCATTTATATTTACTCCATGTGCTCCAGACTTTTTTGTTGGGCTACGTCCCAGTCGATCGTCCTATATGCCCGGAACACGGACATCAGCATGGTAATATTAATCGTGGTAACGGCAACCCCAATGACAATGGCCGTAATCATAAGGGCTTGCGGCAGTGGATCGGCAACGTATTCCAGTTCCGCAAAATAATCCCCAATCGGCGGCGAGATGCCGCTCCGAAACCCGATTGCCAAGAAGAATAAGACCACCGAGGCCTGCATCAAGGCGCATAGTACTATGGACTTGATCATGTCACGGCCGATAATCAGCCCATAAAATGCGATGAAAAACATCAAAATAGGCGCAATTGTTAAGATATCCAAGGCGGCATCTATCTCCTTTCAATGGCAATATAGCGGTAGAACAAGATCACAAACCCGCAAGCAACTTTCATGCCGATCATCAAATTCATAACCACCATATAAATCTCTTGGAGAAACGGCGGGAAATAGGCCGAAGCCCCCAAGAAAATGACGAAAATGACAATCAAAACAGTGAAGAAGAAAATGAACTCTTCCAAACGAAACACCCGTTTAATGGGCAGGTCATAGATGTTATAAATCAGATATCTACAGATGAAAAACGCCGCAATAAAGAGCCCGCCCTGGAATCCGCCCCCGGCTGTCAGGTGTCCGTTAAAGATCAGATAGACACCAAAGAGCAGCACCACAACACAGACAATCCGCATCACTGACACAACCACAACAGACTGTTCCACCTCGCTGTGTCTGCCGTCTGCGACAGATTCTTCACCCGAATAGGACATATGGGAGACAGCAATCACGCTGATAATCAAAACAAGCGCCTCAAACAGCGTGTCATACACACGATACCCTAGGTAAATCGCCGTAACCGCATTCTCTCCGCCCACTTCATACATAAAGAGGGACAGATACTGTTCCTTTAGGTACACATTCGCCTCACCATTGGGCAGAAAATAGAAAAACAATCCGCCCAAAAGCACAGTAAACCCAAGGGGTGCAAGATATCGCTTCCACTTCCCTGTTTGCTTTGGCTTTTCTGTCTCTGCCTTGACTAAGTGGTCAATCTTCAAATCGTCAAACTTTTCAAAGCAAACGATAAAGAAAATCGTGGTAAACGCCCCAACCGCAGCCTCTGCCATGGCCACATCAGGTGACCCTAGAAAGAAAAAGGAGGCGGAGGCAAGGAGGGAAAAAACAGTCAGATAAATAATAAGCCCTATATTTCGCTTTTCTCTCAAGATGCAAAGAGAAATCACAACCAATAGAAGAAATAATACATATATCATAGGTAATAAACCTGTCCCGGCCTTTCTAGTCAAACATTACTTGACAATTTTATCCTGCATCCCATCTTCTCTATAACCGCTCATATAAGCAGAACGTCCAACAATGTATGTGACCATTGGATTGATAATAAATAAGAGCATCAGTAACAACAATGCACGAAATGAAAAGAAGTTAATCCCTTGCATCATCATAACGCCAATCACAACTGTCAAAGCGCCTACTGTGTCAATTTTGGCTACGATGAGAACACGAGGGTAAAAACTGCGAAAGCGGAATATGCCGATCACACCAAAGAGCATGAAAATCGTACCAATAATGATAATGACTTCCCCAACACGTTCCATACCTATTTCCCTCTTTTCTTTCTGCCCCAATACAAGGCAATAAATATCGTGCCAATAAAGCCGGAAAGCGCGTAGATGGTAGCATAGTCTAAAAGATAAGCAATCTCTTCATAAGAGGAGAACACGAGAACCATCACAATAATTTTCGAGGATATGAGACCTACTCCCAAGAGCCTGTCCCAAACAGTGGGCCCCATGATTGTCATCACAAGATAGAGCACCAAAAAAATAAGCATTATCCATAATATATACATAACTCTCTCATTTCTGTACTTTCAGTAGCTTCCGCTCCATCTGTAGAAGGGAATCATTGACGGTCTTGAAAGGGTCTTTCTCTCTCGAATTACCGAGATTTAACACAGTCACCGTATCCCCCTCTAAATTCAAAGAGATAGATCCAGGTGTCAATGTAACAGAGTTTACAAGCAAGGTCTTTAAAAAATCACTCCGCAGTTCTGTTTTCACTGCCACAACATCAATCCGCACATCGGTAAAGATCATTCTGATCACCTGGAAGCCTTGCATATAAATCTCACCGATCAACCATAGTACATAGAGCACCAGCTTAAAAAAGTAAATTTCCCGCAACTGTGTGAGCGGAATAAACTTCCACGCAAACAGCAGACAGGCAAGACTAACAATCCCGCCTAGAATCACAGAAAACCAGGAGAGCTCTTCAACTAATATAATCCATGTAATCAGTAGCAGTAAAAATCCGCCTATTGCATTCTTGCGCATCAAAAAAACACCTTTCTATGAAACACTTCGAGATTATACCACACTTATCTTGCTTTGCCAACTATTCCAGAGAAAAGTTAAATAAAACACATTAAAAAGCTCCTTTTACCACACATTGTATTAGATCATATCCCCTCCCCAAAAAAGCGATTGCGCTCTGTATATGTTTTTATGCATAATATGCACTTTATTCACCACCCTGCATATTCCATTTGAGCATAGCGAAACCCCACAAGATTTCAAATCCCGTGGGGTCTGTTCTTTTTATGCTTCGTCGTCCTCTGCTTCCGTCCGCTCATAGGCGCGCCCGCGGGCGTATTTACGCACTTCATCATCGGATTGTTTGGATTCTGCTTCTTCCTGCTTGATGGCTTCGTGAATAACATCATGCGTTTCTCGGGCAGCTTTAGCTATTCGGTCTGCTTGGACTGCTTGCTGTTGGCGCTTAGCCCACTTTTTATGTACAAAATAACCTATCACATCTGCAATAATGTCTAAGGGCATCGCCTATCCTCCCAGATACGCCTTCCGCACCGCATCGTTTGCCAGAAGCGTTTTCGCGTCATCCGCTAGGACAATCCGTCCCGTTTCCAGCACATAACCCCGGTTGGCAACCGTCAACGCCATGTGGGCGTTTTGCTCGACCAATAGAATCGTTACCCCGGCTTTGTTGAGTTCTTTAATAATCTCAAATATCTGCTCCACCAACAGCGGTGCAAGCCCCATAGAGGGCTCATCTAACATCAAAAGCTTGGGCTGAGACATGAGGGCTCTACCCATGGCCAGCATCTGCTGTTCTCCGCCGGACAGCGTACCCGCGTGTTGTTTCCGTCTCTCTTTTAGGCGGGGGAACTTCTCATATACCGCTTCCATCCGCCCGTGCATACTGGTCACCGGCTGGGTATAGTTACCCATTTCAAGGTTTTCCTGTACAGACATCTGCAAGAATACCCGCCGCCCCTCCGGCACATGAGCGAGACCTTTCTTAACGATGGCGTGAGAAACCGTATTCCCGATCTCTTCCCCTGCAAAGGAAATAGACCCGGTCTTACTCCGCAGAAGCCCGGAGATTGTCTTCAGAATCGTACTTTTCCCGGCGCCGTTCGCGCCAATCAGCGTTACAACTTCACCCTCGGCAACTTCAAAGTTGATGTCCTTTACGGCATGGATATTACCGTAATAGACGTTCATATCTTTCACATTAAGCATCCGCTGCACCTCCTGTGCCGAGGTAGGCCTCGATTACTTTGGGGTTACTTTGAATCTCCTGGGGCGTACCTTTCGCGATGACGCGCCCGTAATTGAGCACCGCCACACCCTCACAAATGTTCATAACCAAATGCATGTCGTGTTCAATCAACATGATAGCAATTTGGAACATCTCTTGTATCTTCTTGATGTTCTCCATCAGATCCACCGTCTCATTGGGATTCATCCCCGCCGCCGGTTCATCTAGGAGCAAGAGCGCCGGATTTGTCGCCAAAGCCCGCACAATCTCAAGCCGCCGTTGTGATCCATAAGGCAAGCTCCCCGCCTTTTTGTCTGCGACGCCTTCCATCCCGAAGATGGACAAAAGCTCCAGCGCACGTCCTTTTGCGATTCGCTCCGCCCGCCAATAGCCCGGTAAACGGAAGATCGCACCTGCTAAACGGTAATCCATCTCATTGTGCAAGCCAACCAATACATTTTCAAGTACCGTCAGTTCACGGAACAGACGGATATTCTGAAATGTCCGCGCCAGTCCCGCCTTATTGGCTTGGATGGTATTCATATGTTTCGTATCTTTACCCTCAATGTAAATCGACCCCCGGGTGGGTTGGTATACTTTGGTGAGGAGGTTAAAAATCGTGGTCTTACCTGCACCGTTAGGGCCAATGAGCCCGCAAATTTCCGTTGGGCCGATGGTGATATTAAAATCATCCACCGCAGTCAATCCGCCAAAATCAATGCCAAGCCCGACACATTCCATAACGGGACGCCTGTCTACATCTCGTTCCGGAATAATCGGTTCTCTAGGGTCACGCTTACCCATTGTCCGCACCTCCTTTTGGGGTCTTTCCTGCTGTCAGCCAGCGTATGAAACGCTCTAATATCCGGCTGAGTGAGAAATCGTACGTACCAAGCAAGCCGGAGGGTCTGAAGATCATCACCACAATGAGCAGTAGCGCAAAGATCACCATGCGCCATTGCGCCATAAACTGCATGACAACAGGAAGCGTTGTCAACACAGCGGCGGCGATGACAGAACCGGCCATCGAACCCATGCCGCCAAGTACGACAATCATGAGGATGTTAATACTCGTCATAAAGTCAAACGCGCCCGGTGTAAGGAAGCCGACATTCGCCGCAAACAGCGCACCGGCAATACCGGCGAAAAAAGCGGACACAGCAAACGCTAGTACTTTATAATAAGTGGTATTCAGCCCGCAACTTTCCGCCGCAATCTCATTCTCTCGTATGGATAAGATCGCACGGCCGTGCCGGCTTTTCATCATCATGTGTATGGTTGCACAAGTGATGATCACACAGATGTATACAACAAGAAAAGTCGCATACCGGTGATGATGCAAAGGAAGCCCCATTGCCCCCCCCGTAATGTCTATATTGTTGATGACAACACGGATAATTTCACCAAAGCCAAGGGTAATAATCGCCAAATAGTCTCCACGCAAACGAAGCGCCGGAATGCCGATGACCACACCAAAGACAGCCGCAACCACACCCGCAAAGAATAGCCCCACTGCAACAGAAGCATATCCCGGAAGCACGGCGCTGCGCCAGAAGAGTGCCCCCGCATAAGCGCCCACCGCCATAAAGCCGGCATGCCCCAAGGGAAGCTGTCCCAAATAACCCGTAACCAGATTGAGGGATACCGCCAATATGATAAAGAAACCAATTTGGATGATATTATTATTGTGTGCCAGAGGCAATACGCCGCTTTGCATCACAAGCTGTCCGACAACTAGAAACAACACAAGTAAGGCTAGGTTAATCAAATAACGTACCGGCATAGGGATCGTAAACTGTTTCATGTCATATACCCCCTACACCTTTTCTATCATGGGACGACCCATGATGCCTGTTGGACGAATCATCAGCACGAGAATAAGGATCAAGAACACCGCACCGTCTGTCCAGCGGTCAAGCCCGACTGCGGCAACAAATATTTCAAGCAGTCCAATGAGATATCCGCCAACCATCGCGCCGGGGATCGAGCCGATCCCGCCCAGTACAGCCGCAACAAAGGCTGTCAGCCCCAGCATCATACCCATGGTCGGCATGATGAGCGGGAACTGTACACTGAATAGCAATGCACCAACGCCTGCAAGCGCCGCCCCAACGGCGAAGGTAAAGGTGATAATGTGATTGACATTGATCCCCATCAATTGCGCAGCGCCTGTGTCTTCACTGACAGCCCGCATGGCTTTGCCCAGCTTCGTCTTCTGCACCAGAACCGTCAGAAGCAACATAGAGATAACCGAAACAGCAATTGTGATGATTGCCGTATACGAAATGGAAACCCCGCCCACTGAAACCGAACCGCTGGGCAACATACGGCTCGCTGGGAACGACATGCCGTCTGCCGAGAAAAATAACTGCGCCAAGTTTTGCAATAGGATAGAAACACCGATCGCAGTAATGAGAAGCGACAGCCTCGGCGCAAAGCGCAAAGGCGTATACGCAAGCTTTTCAATGATAATCGCCAGAAGCGTACAGCCCGCTACCGTCACCAAAGCTGCAAGAACAGGCGGCAGATTAAACGCCGTCAGAGAAAATAGGGCAATATATCCGCCAACCATGATAATATCACCATGGGCAAAGTTCAATAATTTTACAATTCCGTACACCATGCTATACCCCAAGGCAACCAAGGCATAGATAGAGCCTAATTGAAGTCCGTTAATAATTTGGGAAACAACTAACACACCGCACCACCCTTTGCTAATAAAAACTGTTTTGTCTCTACCGGTTCATTGTAGGGAACGCGCCCCCGCACACTCCTATTGCATATTTAACGGGATGCGCAGGGGCGCATCCCCTACTCTGTAAATAAGCACATAAAGGGAGAGCGGTTCAAAAAACCGATCTCCCTTTATGTTGAAACGGGTTTAGAAATAACCCCAGAAAGTCTCCTCACCGTCTACTACGTGCAGGATAACCGCAGTTTTTTGCGGATTGTTCTTATCATCGAATGTGATATGCCCGGTTACGCCCCTCATATCAGTTGCCGCCATGTGTGCGATCACCGAAGCTTTAAACTCGTCTGTATTCGGTGTATATCCGTCCGCAAGAGCAAGCTCAACTGCCGCAAGGAGGATCATCGCAGCATCATAGGCCTGTGCTGCAAACATGTTTGGTACGTGACCGTTCTCCGCTTGGAAGGCCGCGATAAAGTCTTGTACTCCTTGGTCGGCTACACCAGGTGAGAAGCCGGTTAGGAAATAAGCCCCATTTAGGTAAGATGGGTCATCCATGAAGTCAACCACAGTCGCCCATCCGTCAGCGCCTAGAAGTGTGGCCTCTAGCCCAACACCGCTGGCCTGTGGCCCAACGAGAGAAACGGATTGGTAATATTCCGGCACAAAGAGCACATCCGGGTTTTGCGCCGCGATGTTAGTCAGTTGTCCGCGGAAGTCCACCGCGCCGGTTTGGAAGGTCGCTGTTGCGACCACTTCAAGACCAAGCTCTTCTGCCCGCTCGGTAAAGGCTTGCATCAAGCCGATTGAGTAGTCAACTTCGTTGTTGTATAAGATCGCCGCCGTTTGTGCGCCCAGCTCTTCTACAGCAAACTCTGCCATTTTTTGTCCTTGGAACGGATCAATGAAGCAAGAACGGAACATGTTGGTAAACACACGGCCTGTGTCTGCGTCAACTGTTACATTATAATGTGTAGATGTACCTGTGATCATGGGCATGTTATCGTCATACGCAAGGGGCACAACAGCCATTGTAACGCCGCTTGTAACCGCACCGATGATTGCCGTTGCGCCGCGGTCAACCAGATCAAAATATCCGGCAACGCCCAGCGCCGCCTGTCCTTCTTCGTCAAACCACTCTAGTTGAACCTGTAAGCCGCCTTGTGCGTTGAACTGATCTACGTACAGATTAACACCATCTCGCACCGCTGTGCCGAACTGGGCAACCGGCCCGGTCAAAGGAGCTAGGACGCCAATAACGACCTCACCCACTTCGTGAGTTGCTTCATTTTCTGTGCCTTGGTTCGCTGCCGGGGTGTTCGCCGGAGCAGCCGGGGTCGGATCTGTTTGCGTCTCTGTGCCGCCGCAAGCTGCCAGCAAGCTAATGACCATCATCACCGCCAGTGCAACTGCTAAAACCCGATACTTCTTTGTCATTTTCGTCTACCTCCTGTTAAATTTTTTACTATCATCAGGCGCTGCCTGATTTCAAGTATTAAAAGTTATTATAGTGATTTAACGCGGGAAAGTCAATTGTGGGTTATGGCATACTTGCATAAAACGTGATAGCTGATATTGTGCATGTTGCTATATTGGGGGTTGGGTAAGCATAGTCAGTGCCTGTGAGCGCAAAAATACCCTTTGCCTTATTGGGCAAACTCCCTCAGTCAGCTTCGCTGACAGCTCCCTCAAAACGAGGGAGCCAAAAGGCACACAAAGCCAAAACCTCCTTTCGTAAAGGAGGTGGCAGGCGTAGCCTGTCGGAGGTTTTTCTCCGCAAAGCTAAAAAATTTAAGCAGTTTGCAAGCTGTTGTAAAGGAAAACACCCGCCGCCTGCGGGCGACACCCTCTTTACAAAAGAGGGTAAGGTCGAGGACAAGTCAAAAATCGCTTACCGGTTTCTTTTCAAAGTTTTCCTTAACTATTTTTTGATTTCCTCAAAGCCAGCACAACAGTAGCAATAAGGGTTAATTCAGTATGACACAGCATTTACAAAAGGCTTCATCTTTTGTTAGTTCTTTACCGCATTTAGTGCAGAAAGATGTTGCAAAATCTTTTGTAAGCTCAACTCCACAGCTTGAGCAGAAAGTATCGTTAGGCATTCTGGGTTCTCCACAGCCAGAGCAAAAAGCACCTGCTGAATTTTCTTTAAGTACGTTATCACAAATGGGGCAAATTGAATCTTCGGCTGTGACCGTGTTACCACATTGGGAACAAAAAGCATCCGCTGAACCTTTCTCAAGTTCGTTGCCACAAATGGCACAAAATGAATCGTCAATTGTCGCACTGTTGCCACAGCCGGAGCAAATAATGTCACTTGTCTCTTCTTTTCTATGCCTTAAGCCACAGCTTATACAGAAGACAGTGTTAGGTGTAACTTGTTTATTACAACCACGACAAAGTGTATCATACTCTAGCATGACAGATTGATGATTAGTGCCACTGGTGGCAGTTTTTGATTTTTTCAAAGCCATTACAGAAAAGAACGCAACCAAAATTATAATTCCTGCAATACCAATTGCAACGCCTATTATCGCTTGATTAGCTATTGCATCTCGGTGAGCTGGTGTCATCCACCAATTGTTATAGTGTTGCTGGGCATCGTAGAACCAATATATACCTGTGATGATTAACCCGATTCCCAATGCTAAAACAATAATCTTTCCTACAATCCCCATGCTGAGTTCTCCTTTAGTTTCTTCTTTCAAAGGTTGTGTGAACACCTGCTAAAGGTGTAAACCACTGCTCATGCTCCAAGATAAGTTTACCCCCCCGTATACTTTGTCAAGTATTTCTGTATCTTCCCAAAACCAAGCACAAAAAAGGACACCGCACATACGGCATCCTTTCTGCTATCATTATGTAATCTAGCGATACAGCGTTGCTTTCGCTTCCCTGTAATTGTCGGACGTCTCAATCGTATCCGGCGGGAAGAACTCATCCACCGGGAAGCTGATTTTAGAGAAAAGCGAGCAGGGGTCATCTTCACCCGAACCAACGCACTCTTTCTCCGGCAAGCAGTAATCATACGCCGGCATAAGTAGTTGTGAATCACGCTCCAAGCGCACAATAGAAAACTGACCCAATGTAACATACACACGACGGCTATCTCCGCCGATCATCAGCTCGCAACCAAAGGCGTCACGAATGCAGCATGGAATCTCAGTGACTTCCACATCAGAGCGATGATGGTCGCAAACGTCTACGAGCTTCATGCCCAAGATAATGGGATCAACCGCCTCAACAACAGCCGTCGGCAAGTTGGTCTTCGAGAGCGAATGCTCATCCAAACCGCCGATCACGGTATCAGATGTGAAAATCTTCGCGTTCCCCTCGCTGCCGAATAGAATGACGCGTTTGTCAAATACGGCAAGCCCCAAAATCGGACAGCTCTTGTTCACAAGTTGGAACGCCTCGCCGCGTATCTTATAGTAATAACGAAGATCCACCGTGTAAAATCCGCGATTAAAGGTAATCTCTTCCACGTCAGTGGTGACGTAAAGCAATTCCGCTGACTTCGCTCGTACACTCACAGCGCCCTCAATGTGCCGCTGGGACTCAGCCGTTGGATAAAACCGCAGGTCTTCAATGCAGTCTTTGTCCTTGCAAGAGTCAAAAATTTTCCGTGTATGAATGCAGACGGCCTCTTTAATGCAATCGTTGTCTCGCACAGGACCGGGCAGGACTCGATCAGGCATCTTGTATACCCTCCTTGAAAGTAAAATGGTATGACTTCCATCTAGTGTATGTGGAGGGTGCTAGATATGTGAGAAACTTTGTACCGGCAATGAATTGTAGGGGCGATCGACCCGATCGCCCGCAGGTTTAAGAGCGCTTATAACAAAGGCGCGGGCGAACACTGTTCGCCCCTACAAGGGCAGTGTTTTTCGTAGGGGCGATTATCAATCGCCCGCGGGCGGCTAATAGCCGCCCCTACAAATGATGTAGATTATACGGGGCGATGTACCCGCAGGGCATGATATGGGCAACATTCTACAATGTACAACATGTAGGGGCGCGCATTGCGCGTCCGCGGACGGCCAATGGCCGCCCCTACAACCATACCGTGAATTTCTGCTGTTATACGGCGCGTCGAGGGCATCGCCCCCTACAAGATCACACCCCCGAGACTTTCACATCTCGGGGGCTTCTGGTCTATCTAAATGTAACTTCCCCTGTGTTTGAGTTGACCACGTTCACGTAAGTAGTCCCCACCGCAAGCTCCAGCGGATGCCCATTGGTATGACTAAAGAAAAACGGCGCATTCATCGAACCCTTCGTCCAAAGGATCGGCACAGCCTCCCCGCCGGAGAAGAAATACCCCGCCCCGCCAAGGCCGAGATCTGCCCCTAAGCGACCATCACCATCCAACACTTGGAAACTTGCAAACAGAACGATCACATTCGTGACAGATAACTGTTGCTCCGTGATTCCATCAATCATCGGCTCACCATATTGGTTAACATAATAACGTCCGCTCATAGGGTTAAAGACAAACTGACCCGTCTTATAGTTTGAAAACCGTACGGTCACATCCTGCGCCGGCTGTCCGTCTAGTGTGAGGTCATCCAAGAACGCAAGCCCCGTTGAAAAGCCCCCTTGATGCTCTCTGCGATAGCCGTAGCCATCAACATTGCTTAACAACAGTTCATCCGTTGTCATCATGCTATGCTCGCTCCCGGCACGGCTGGCACGTTCCGGGTCACGGAAAAACTCACGTCCGCTCCCGTTCACACCATCAATATTGTTGATGCCGTTCCCATGTATCGCCGCATAGGCCTGCGGACTGCCGCCCGCATGGACAAAGATCGCGTCATGCCCCTGCACCACATCCAAGAAATAAGACCGGGCACTCCGCACAGGCCCAATCTCGCCTGCACCCTCAATATCTTGGAACACAGCCAATAGCCGGGTAATGCCGCCCTCAACAGGCATTTCGTAGATGATGTCCGCCTGACTAATCCCATTGTGGGGCAAGGCCGCCTGCAAGTTATCAAGCAGTACCGCAAAAGGGCGCTGATGACTGATATCTTCTGTGATATGCTCCCCTGTCAGCGGGTTACGATATCCCATGTATACGTCCGGCGTAGGCTCTGGTGTCAATTCAGGCGATGCAACCGGCGTGGGCTCTGGCGTAGGCTCTGGGTCTGGGTCTGGATCGCCGCCGCAGGCCGCTAAAAACAGAAGCGAAAGCGCCAATAACAGCGCAAGTATATGTTTGATCTTCATGATAGTCTCCTTTTGGTTTCGCGTGTATTTAATCCAAGCATCATTTTAACATTCGGCCATTTTCATGTCAACCAGATACCTGGTTTGCGAAATGAGTTTTTCGACAAATATTTCCATTTTGTTACAAGTTATGAAAAAGATTGACATAATAATATGTTATATGTTAAAATTTAAATAATACATACGAAAAATATATTTTACTTATTCAATTGAAAGAGGACTTTATATTATGAAACACAAACTAAAACGCACGCTGAGCATACTCCTCATACTCAGCCTATTACTTACCCTCGTGCCGATGGGGGCAATGGCTGTGCCGGTGATTCCGCTGAACACGATCTTCGTTCCGCACACCGGAAGCGCTGCAGCGGATGAGGCGGCTCTTAGAGATGCTTTTGCACAAGGGCCGGGCTACACAATAGAACTTGAAACCGGCACATGGCATCTCACAGGAGCCGCCGGAATTGAACTGCAAGAGGGACAAACGCTGATCGGCAACGGCTCGACCATCCATGCTGCCTTAGCAGGAGCAGCTAATGGCGTGGTGTTTCGCTCTCGTGTTGATAATGTCACGCTGTCAGACTTTACATTGATACGAGCTGGCTGGGGTCTGGGCGCTGCGCTCTGTATTGGCGGCAGAGAACCGGGCGGGGCATTCTCCCCCTATGCATCCGATAGAAGCAGTAATATTGTGCTGAAAGATATTACCGTTGAATGTTCCAACCCCCAAGGGGGAGCACGCGTTATGAGTTTGCATGGTGTGAATAGCATTTCGATCGAAAATCTTATATTTAACATAGGCAGTGTCGCAAGTGGTATTCACATTGCAAGCTCTGTCGATGTAACGATTGAAAACTTCACGATAAATTCTTCTCTCGACGTTCAGTCTAT
>Ga0131853_10007596_pt1 | contig 19658 bp, 11 predicted proteins | sample TergutLab28metaG_FD_92764 | JGI IMG/M metagenome (GOLD analysis project Ga0131853, IMG submission 92764) | Labiotermes labralis P1 segment gut microbial communities from Petit-Saut dam, French Guiana - Lab288 P1 (version 2) (version 2) | ecosystem: Host-associated > Arthropoda: Insects >... | reverse complement strand
GATGGGCATAATGGTGCCCGAAACATGTTGAGCCTAACATAAGCATAATAAAGTAATAAGTGGCATCTAGTTGGATTTTATTCTTCAGTTATCAAGATGATGCACGGTCCAATACATATCAAATTTGTAAGAAACTCGGTTTACCATTATCTTGTCACCCAGAGCGCAATTAGTGATGAGGCAGAAACAGACACAGGGTCGTGTTGTAGCCGTAGGCAATACCAGCGTTCTGGGCAGTTCCACATCTTGCCAAACGCTCCTAAATGAGTACTACCACTCCTTAAAACATACGAAGGAATACGGCCACACCTAAGACTGTTGTAATATGAACATCACCGCAAAGGGAGGCCAAATAAAGTGTCATTCTTCACAGCAGTGTGTACGGTACGTACTGACATGATACTGCTGAGTGCCCGTTTTAGTTCGTAACGTCTGTACACTCTTGAGTGTTCTAAGGGTCCCGGGGTTCTATTATCGATTGCGTCTAGCCGAAGAACCCACAAAGTGATTGGTTTTCTCTATCTCTGTTAAATCTTTAAATGTAATGGTTACGATATGCACCTGAAGACCTAACATTTAAAAGTAATACATTTGAGCCGTTACGAGTTTAATGAAAATCAGCACATTGTAGGCGATATTTTACTGAGGGTATTTTCCATATTTCTCGTCTGAGTTAGGTGAAATTTGGTACGAGAGATCTGCATATAATGTTGTTGAACAGGTACGACCTTCGTAAGAATCGGCGCAGCGAAGACTATAATTTTGTTATGGGCGTCAGTGGAATTACATTTGCGCGTCTGTAAAACCGTATGGTTAATGTGAAAAAGTAAAGTTGCTCCTGTCCACACATTGCAGGCATATAGGAGAAGGAGAGTTTATAGTTCCATTCACTCTTCACCCCAGCGTTAGGAGGAGGTAAATGGTTAATCTCATGGCCCGTCCGCTTTCTCCCTGGGAAATATATCCCGTACCCGTTGATTAGAAAGATGGGTAGGCCCCGAAGCCGGTGAGAATTAAAAAAAAAAAATGAAAATATCTTGCCTGTGCCGGTAATCGAACCTCGGATCTTCCAACCCGTAGCCTAGTCAATGAACGAAATACTACGATATTGTAAAACCGCTTGACATATTTAAAGTATGCAGCGCCTTGGTAACCAACCCGTATGGAACAATTTTGAGCAGAACAAGACAGTGTGTAACATATGCAGATGATGTGCTGATACTTGGACGATGGGTGCGAGCGATTGAAGTAGTAGCACAGATTAAATGTGGTACAGTAAGCACTGGACTGGTGATAAACGAAAGCAAAATAAAGCACATGAAAATAAACAGAAATATACAAATTGATTATTGACCTACGAGTATTTGGAGGACTTCAGAATTTTGGATATTTAAATGCCTTGATAAATTCAGAGAAATTTTTTTTGGTGATGAAATAAAGTCAAGAATTGCTGTAGGTAAGTAGATGTTTCTGTAGTCTAAGACGTATTTAGGACTGGAGCCATGGGTAAAGCAGTTAAAATTAAGATATATAAAACGAGAATGAAACCAGCTTTAGTGTTTGGGAGTGAAACATGGGCTATGACTGAGATGGATATGAAGAGTTCTTATAATACGAGGGGGTGCTGATAAGTCCTTAGCCCGACTTACTACCCGATATCGTAGGACGGAATCGATAGTGTCGTTGGAAAGAGAGATCTGTTCATGTGCCGAATTGCAAATCTTTTCTTGTTACAGAGGCTGAAAGGAAGCATGTCAGGCGACGCGCGCGATTTCAACAGCATGGAGACGCTTTTTTTTTCCTGCAAGGCAAGGCGCCGAAGAAAATTCACGTCATTCTGAAAGAAACATTAGGGGAGCATGCACCATCGTTTGGCACCGTCAAAAACTGAGTGGCACAGTTCAAACGTGGTGATTTTTCCATCTGTGATGCGCCTCCTCCTGGACGTCCCAAAACAGTGACCAGCCCGGAGATTATTGATCAAATTCACGAGCTAATCTTGGAAGGCAGCCGGATTTCGGCTAAATCAGTAGCTGAGCAACTGGGCACCTCATGTGAGCGGGTTGGGTCCATCATTCATGAAGGTTTGGACATGCGGAAGTTCTCCGCGAAGTGGGTCCCGAAATGCCTGAACGCGGGTCAAAAACGTCAAAGGTGTCATTCGTCTGAGCAACTTTTGGATTTTTTTCGGCGAGATTCAAATTATTTCCTGTCGCGATTGGTGACCATGGGAGAAATCTGGTTATATGACTGTGACTTGGAGACAAAGCAAATTCAACGGAGTGGCGGCATAGCGGCTCACCCCGTCCCAAATGGTTCCGAGTGCAAAAATCCGCTGGAAAAGTTCTCGCCTCGATTTTTTGGGATCAAGACGGCATCCCATTGATTATCTTCCAAAGGGCCGAACTATCAACGCGGAGTATTACTCATCTTTGCTGGTGCAATTGAAGGACATTTTGGAGGAAAAACACCGCAGGAAGGTCACCAAGGGAGCCTTGTTCTTGCACGAAAATGCTCCGGCTCACCGGGCACTTGCAAACCAGAAGAAACTGGCCTACCTGGGCTTCCAGTGTCTGATCTCCCATCCTATTCTCCGGATCTGGCCCCGTTGGACTACCACCTTTCCCTGGACTGAAAAACAATTGAAGGCTCGCCATTTTTCGTCCGACGCGCAGGTCATTGTTGCCGTGGAGACCTGGTTGGACGGACAACCTTCTGAATGTTTTTTAGTGGCTTGCAAAAGTTAGAGCAACGGGCTAAGAAGTGTATTGAGCTTCGTGGGGAGTATGTTGAATAAATCCCGTGTTTGTTCGCTGTAGTTTATTTCCTTCCTGGCCAGGCTAAGGACTTATCAGCACCCCCTCGTAAAACCAACTAGATGCACTAATTTCTCAAATTTATTTTTGGAATGAAACTCTGCATGTTTCGGACAGATCCTCTGTCCATCACCAGGAGTTTTTCGCTGTACACACAACAATGGTATATGTCATACAGGTTTGCTGACAGCTTGCGAGCAGGATCAGGACGGAACTTATATGAAAGGACTGAGTACTTGGAAGGGGAAAATATTATGAAAGATATATGGACCAGTGGCAGAGCAAGGAATCTGGAGAATAAGAACTAATCAGGAACTGAAGTAGCTGTATTAAGATCTAGACAGAGTAGCAGATATTAAAAGAAAAGATTGGACTGGATTGGACGAGTGGGAGGAATGGATCAGGGAAGGACATTTAAAGTATTTGAGATTAAACCGGAGGGAAGTAGAATAAGGGTAAGACCAAGATTAAGATGGCTGGGAGATGTGGGGAAGGATCTGCGGTAGATGAAGGTTAAGAGATGGCGAGAGAAGGCAGCTAATAGGGAAGAATAGGCGTCTGTAATGAAGGAGGCCAAGGCTGTCAGAGGGCCGTACAGCCGAGGAGTAAGTATGTAACTCTTTTGTAAAGCCGGTGTACTACCTCGTACGTTACGAAGAAACATCATTTGCAGTTCTGTACATTCACCAAAGGTAATATTGTTCTTTCCGTGCGTTGTGATTGTAATTAATTATATATTCCAACAAATACAAGAAATTGTATAACATTACAAGTTATCTCTATACATAATCTCCTACATTTGTCAGTGAATCACCCATCTTCATGTACAGAAGATAGTACGAAGAAATTTATAGGTAGGTAAAGCAGACCCGTTACAGGCCTGGAGTGGCCCAGAGGGTTCCAGGAAGTTAAGGTTCCCAGATCTCATGACAGCAGCACAGGATGGTGGTAAGGTTGTCAGCCTTACGCACCGGCCGCCTTTTCCCCCCCAGGAAATGCTCCTGGTACTCATTTCTGTTAGAGGCTGAGTCGACCCCAGGGACATAGTGCGATCGGAAGGATTTTATGTCAATGAAAAATTCCAATGACACCAGCTAGGATCGAACCAGCGACCTTCCGATTTGTAGCACAGCACCTTAACCACTGAGCTACCGCGGTCCCCACGAAGAAATTTATACGACTATAAAATTAAGAAGTCGTTAATTTTGTACTTTCTGTGTATTATTGTCTCACTGAAGATGGCAAATATTCGCCGAAATACGAGTACATAGGAGAGATTATGTATATAAATAACTCGTAATTTTATATATTTTATGAGCATTTGTTGGTATATACAAGCAGTAGAACTCCACTTATCCGGATTAATTGGGACGGCGAAATATCCGGATATGCATAAAATCCGGATAATTTGATTTTTCTTTGAAAATAGGCTACATTGGCAGTTTGAAGTGTAAGAAAAATTCTACAAACGGCTATTATAGGCTATTTGTGTATTTACATAAAAATTAAGCGTTAATACTTAATTCGTTATATGTATTTGGCAGCTGGGGGAAGAAAGTAAGCAATGTAAAGATGTGGTACAGTTAGAGTAAGAAAATGTTTAACCGAAGGGCCAAGCGATCCCAACAATTGGCGATCCGGATAGCCAGCGTCCGGATAAATGAAACTGTTCTGTCCGTATTTCTTGAAGGGGTTAAAATCTTCGTATCAGATACACGTAGGTGGAATAGTCAGTCAGAATATTCGTACCTAAAGGCGCTCTGGACTGTAGCCTATCGGGTTGTTGTAGATGTATTAATTACAGCATCGGATTCCGAAAATTTGGGGAGTTTCTTGAACATCGGTGAGACTATTAGTTTTTCACTAGGTAATTGCTACGTGTGGTTGTTACTTAGTAATACTGAGTGAATGCTACACATTATGAAACTCCACTGTGTGCGTACTTCCCTGGCCTCCTGCTGCTTCTGTGTTCTGAGTCACAATACTCCTAACTACCACGTTCGTGAGTACTCTCAGACTGTCTTCCCTTATGCCGAAAGAACCACACAGTCTATCCAGTCACGGCCTACCTTTGAAGAACAAAGTCAATATTCTGAACAGTTTCGTGTCATCTTCTGGTGACGGTAAATAAGAACAAATCCTTGTAGAGTGGGATGGAACAGGCACACACGCAGAACTGATAATGGCTTCAGTGACGCGATTACTCCCACAAAGAAATATCATTGCTTTAATTTGTTGTAATACGCTGTGCAAACATGCGGGTCTAATTAGGAATGTAGGCGAAGTATTTAGTAAGAGTTACGTTGCTTTTGCTTCAGTGTTTTCCACGTGTCTGGTATACATTTTGGTCAGTAAGGTGGTTGAACTGGGGCTGGAGAGAGCTGGTAAATTATGTCTAACGCACATCATAGTCTGGAGAATTTTGTAATCAGTTAAGGCAGAGTACAGTTAAAGTTTTGACGTTTTGCTGACCCTCCATCTCAGTGTATTTATCTCAGTATTTAACCAACTTGATGCACAAAATTTGTCTCACAATAAGTTTTATTTAATGCCTCTACATGTTTCGAGCACATGTGCTCGAAACATGTAGAGGCATGAAATAAAACTTATTGTGAAACAAATTTTGTACATCAAGTTGGTTAAATATTGAGATAAATATACAGTTAAAGTGTTCGTGTTAAATTTGGTTTCCTTCCCACCCTCAGATTTGTTTGACGGTGCACAATTTTCTGATGAAAGGTGCTGGATAATAAATATTGACAATACGGGAACGAGATTTGTGTATTTATCACAGTTAGTTTATGAATGTGTGTAGTTTGTTTGGAAGTGTCTAAGAACCGGGTACTCAGAGGGATATTTGAGAACCTCTGCGCTTCGCCGAGCACGTGGTAGTAACAGGATGATGATGATGATAATGAAATTGATATAGTGAAGAGCATCATAATTGGTAGGCTTGTTCTTCCAAGGTATGTTAATCAAGAAGAATTATTTAAATGGAATGAACGTGCAGAAACGTACTCACGGAGATCAGTAAAATGTATAAAATTTTATTCGTCGATCTTTAGGGGAGAGCGCTAGTGTTGAAGTTGAAGTTGTCAGGGTGTGTGTTAAATTGAACGCACGTCGTGATAACTTCTAATGATGATCCCTTGCAAATACGACAACTTTTGGGGTGTATGAAATTTCCTATCACTTAGCAGTGCGTGCGTCGCAGAATTGGTCTTCTGGAATTATTTTAATGAGTTTGAAAATGTACGCATATCGTGGCAGTTTGGGTGCTTTTGAAGTCCGTAATTGCTCCGAAGCACGCCAGACTTACCAAAAAAAAAAAAACATGTATTTAGGTGACAGTATGGATTTGAAAATAAGTGGCGTTCGCTTCCATGTGGCCTGTTATGTACCACCATTATTTACCATTCAGAATTTTTATACTCTCCCCGCAGTGTGGATTTATGGGCCTGTATGAATCTCAGAGCAGCGACTTTTGCTGTATGCAAAATTAACCGATTGGTTTTTATATCCGAGATGTGGAGTTTTTACTGCGCGGTAGGAACTGGGCCTCTAATAAATCAGTTTTCACTTCGTCCTTAAAGGGTTAAAATCGCTGTGTCTCTCGGTCTATGCTCATGTAAAAACTACATTCGGGATCGGGAATTTTACAATAATTATGTCACCATTTTCATTTTCATTTAGATGGGACAATTTTAAATAAGCATTTTACTTTAAGGGGGACCGCGGTAGCACGGTGGTTAAGGTGCTGTGCTACAAATCGGAAGGTCGCTGGTTCGATCCCAGCTGGTGTCATTGGAAATTTTCATTGACATAAAATCCTTCCGATCGCACTGTGACCCTGGGGGCGACTCAGCCTCTAACAGAAATGAGTACCAGGGGCATTTCCTGGGGGTAAAGGCGGCCGGTGCCTACGGCTGACAACCTTACTACCTTTCTGTGCCGTTGTCATGTAATCTGGGAACCTTAACTTCCTAGAACCCTCTGGGCCACTCCAGGCGTGTAATGGGACTGCTTTACCTTTTTTTATTTTACTTTAAGAACGACATACATTTCTGAACGCACCAACAACGTAAGTCGCTGATATATAAATATAAATAAATAAATATATGTATATATATATGGGTATGGATGTAGATATAGATATACATGGGAAATAAAATTATGTAACACATACTTTCACGATGCAGTGGAACCTGTCTTTAACGGAACTTGGGCTTAGCGGAAAACTTTTCAGTCCCGAGGATCCGAAGTTAGGTACCTGTGTGATTGGGAAGCTGCCTGGAACGGAAAAAATGCCTGACCTTTACGATGCCGTTGTAGGCGCGTTTCGATGTATTTTTCTCTACAGCTTTCGTTCCAAACATTTTTCGCTCATATAGCTACCGAGTGAGCTAAGGTCTAGATTTTCTCAGGAACTTGTCTAGGTCCTGGTGTACAATGCCCGTTGTAAGTTACCTGATTCCGAAACTGTAATGCGTCTGCAGATTTTAATATGCATAAAATTTCCTAATAACTAATTCAATGAAAATCGTTTTCAAAATTTTGTGCGGGCTGATATACGTGGTTGAAGCTTTTATTCTCGTTTCTTAAAATTTCCGTTATAAACGCCCCGAAAACCGTTCAGTAAAAACATAGCTCTATCAGACACATAATTCAGTAAGATTATTCTCCGACAAAGCACTCATCGTTGTACAGTTCTGTTTATGTCTGCTTGGGACTGTGTAGTATGGATGCATTGCAAATACAGTCAAGCCCCGATATAACGACACTCTTTGTTCACCGAAATTTATGGCGGTATGTCTAAGGTGCCCCTAAAAGGAAATACTGTATAACAGGGGATTTCTGTTCACAGACGTTCATGGGCACAGTGTGAGTGCGCCACTATATCGGGGTTTGCATCTATTTCGTTCTGTGAGTTTCGCTTTGGGAATCAGGAGAGAAGGTAGACTGCAAAGTTAATAAAAATCCAACCAGATTGCAACAGTATGCAGATATTTATTTATTGCAGAGTCACTCTACATGTTTCGGGTGTCACAGCACCCATCATCAGGAGTACTAAAAACTGTGACCGCAATATCCGGGGTTATAATACTGGTACAGCTATTTCGCTCCAACGTGGCCTGTACCGGAGGTTGCGGTTACAGTTTTTAGTACTCCTGATGATGGGTGCTGTGACACCCGAAACATGTAGAGTGACTCTTCAGTAAATAAATAACTGCTTACTGTTGCATCTTGTTGGATTTTTATTGACGTTGAATTACGATGCACGGAACCATGAGTTTAAAATTTGTAGACTGCAAACTTTACGTTTTTAGAACTGTACATTGTGAAATATCTATGTAATAAGAACCAACAAAAGCACTTCAAGCACATCGTGCCATCGACCAGACTGCTTACATGGATGCATGATAGAAATTCAATAAAACAACATGTATAAGTCTTCCTGAGGATGAACACTTGGATGTTCGGAACGTGTCTAAGACAGTATAATTAATGTAAAAAGTGTGCAGTTTTTTGGTTCTTATTACATAAGGTAGATTGCATTACGACGTTTGTGATAGCTCCGCACAATTACATAATCTGTTGTTAGCACAACCGCAGGATGGACTGAACGTAACCTGTTTTGGCCGGAAGTACACACTTAAAAAGGTATAAGGAAACTTGAAAGTAGCCGGTGTTCGATACGTGAGCACAATGCTGTCTCGATTTGTTCCAACAAGGTGGGTTAACCTAGCGTCGTATCAGTCGGCTGCAGGTGCCTTTTTTTTTTTCTGTACGCTGATTTAACGGTACATTAAAATAGTTTTGGCACCTTGCTGGAAGCAGTTTATTTTCACAATAGCGCATATGGTGCAGAATCTGAAGGTCTCTAAACACAGATTTGCATGGTGGTGAATATTGAAAATGTGGTCTTCTTCATTATGACAGCGTGTAATTTTGTAGCTTGTACAGATGCTTCAAAAGAAAATACTGTACCAGTCATCGTAATTCTGAAGATGGGGGCACATATTTTCTCCGAAATACTGATAACAACCTGCAAGGCTACGCGGTGTTACAACCCAAAATGTTTCAGTTTGGGCTTTTCTCTTCTTAATGCTCCGAATGAATCACTTTTTGTTTTCCCGGAATTCTGTTGATAAGGTATGCACCTGTCGTCACAGGCGATAGGTGGCACTGCTGCTTCATACACACAAGATCTCAGGTTTACATCTTGCACCGGACACCGGTTGTTGTGGCTACGATTTATCGTGATTTACCTTTCCTGGAGGCAAATGCAGATTCAGGGTAATGTAGTGCATATAGTGACTAGGCAACTGGATAGACAACTAAGGAATCGTGGTTCGATGTTTTTCACTTATACGTCGAGAACGTCTCTGGGTCCCATCTAGCCTCCTATTCAACGGCTGCCGGGCCTCTTACCCGGGAGGGAGGCGGGGCTAAAGCAGCTGCGGCGTGAAGCCATTCATATCCATCGACTGCAGAGATTAAGAATACTTGGAGCTATAGTTCCATGCCCCGCGTGTGTTCATGCCATGCACAGAGACAACTTTACCTTCACCTTTACCATGTGAGAGTCATGCTGTTGACGATAATCATATTCGGATAAAGACTGCATTTGGTTAGGTTACTTTACAGCTTTATGAAGCAAACTGCGACACTTCTGGTCGTTTGTTATTGTACCTTTAGCGCGTTTATTAAATGTAATTATACGGTGACTTAAAAATTGTTGCAGCCTTAGCTCTATATTTGCCCCCGAAACTGTCCACTTTTGGTATTTATATTAATTGGATTATGATAACTGAGGTTCAGATCAAGAAAAGAATCACAAAACAAAAAATTAAAGTACTCGAGATTGGCGCTAAAAGTCTCGTGAAACTGTAAATTTCATTTGAAATAAAGTTGTCCTTGAGAACTGCGTTCTTCTGGGTTATTACGCGGCGAGCAGTGGTAATTCCTTACCGACGTTTCGGGATAACTTATCGGTCCCATCCTCAGGGTTCAAGAATCCAAAAGGAAGCCTCTAGCCCCAAAACGGAGTATATATAGGGAAGAGTGTGGGCGGTGAAAATGTCTCAGTAGTATGGGACACCATACTACTGAGAATTCTCAGCCACTTCGCAGCGGAAGCCTGAAATAACGTGAGGTTGTTCCTATGTTTATGTCAGCATCACATCATGAAGATGTCAGGGTGTAGGAGGTACAGCTGTACGCATTCTTGTCATGGGCACTAGGTGAGTCCAATCTGCAGGTTTACCTACGTACGAAGTATCTATGGAATTCACTGGGTATCAGGTTGGGCGAACACCTTAGCCGGTCTGGGCGTTTTCGAGAATAGGATAATTCTTGTCTGCCGGAAATTAATTCCGTATTCATTGATTGTCCAGTTCCTATATTTAGTTACTTGCTTATTCACATGTTGTGTAGAAATACAAGTAAACGTTTGTATCTCATGAATTTGATCCTTTTCATAAAGAAATTCTCTTTAATATTTGCTTCAGAAATAAGTTTGGGATTTACTTGTTAGTAAATGTAAATATAGCGACGGCGAGAAAATTTTGAGTTTATATCTGATAAAACTACTGGAGCAGGAATGTGTGCTACTGGTGATTAAGAGAGTAAACTGATCATTAATTTACGGCTTGTCAATTTATAGTTGTTACCATCTTCACCGTACGGATTAAGCGATTGGAAGGAATGGAGATATTTTTCAGGACTTTTCTCTTAGATGTAATGTCGGCAATATCACGGATTAGGGAGCAGGATCTATGGCCTTACATACGGATTATGTGATAAAATATTGCAGCATCCTGTAGTAAATTGATCGTTAGAATAATTTTAAATTAAATTAAATGAAAGCAGATGCTCTGTACTCCGAATTGTTCTCTGTGAATTCGTATTCATGCAGTTTACCGAGCGCTACTGTGGAACATTACTGAAATATTAATATAATTGCGCACGTACCATTCTGTCTAATTAATAATGACAGTCTTTGAAAGCACCATTCGCACATTTCTTACTTGGCAATAATTTAACGAGGACTTCGATAATTGTAGGAAGGAAACGGGCACGGACCTGTGTGTTCTGCGGTTGTGTGTTGTAAGTTGAAAAGTGTTCTTCATTAGCGTGTTATAATGAAAATGTGTTCAGCAGTAACGTGTTACAACTTAACGCCTCTTCAGTAGTATGTTAAAAGCGGGAAAGTGTTCTTCGTTATTGTGTTATAATTGTAAAAGTGTTGTGCAGTAGTGTGTTATAATGAAAACAATTGTTCAGCAGTAGTTTATTACAACTTTTAAGTCCTATACAGTAGTGTGTTATAATCTGAAATGTGTCATTCGTTTGAATGTGTTCTTTGAGATTCTGCGTTTCTCACCCATGATCATATATTGGAGGTACAAATGTATTAGCGATCTACAGATCTCACACTGTACAAAATGAGAAATTATTCTTTCGCATGTTTCCGTACACATTTGCAATAAAATCCGACGTCTGAAACGTAAATCTTTCTGAGATTTTATAATCCTGTAGTTCATACGTTGCATCAATATTTGTATGGGGCAGTAGTTCTTAAAGGCTCGAAGTTCGATTTCAGCGTAATGTAAACCCGCGTTTTGTTAAACTCGTGTGGACCCTTGTTAGTTTGTTACGTACAACCCAACGAGTTAAGTTCGTTGCATCTTCCGGTTTTTGAGGATTAAAATAGTTCCTTTTAATTTCTCTGTCGATTGTGCCCAGCATTGTCCCCCCCCCCCGATTTATGTTGATAGAACTGCTTCGGTTTTCGTCCCCGAGTGTTACAAAATTTCCTGTAACTTTTATGGCTTTATTAAATTATTACTGTGTTAATGGAACTACCAATTCTTATCCGTTATCTTAATTGCATTTGCCATTCGTCATTCAGCGTAATGCGGCCTCCCTGAGGAAATGCATTTCCGTCTTCCCCATTCTTCTTAATACTGATTATGTTAAAAGTCCATACCCACGTTGAACTTTTCCGATAAATTCAAACTTTACGTATGTTTAATAGTTTCGGAAGTGTATCATGCTATGCACACGCCCTCCACATTTTGCGTTCATTCATACAGTCTGTGCCAAAAAAAATGCGTAATTTTAATTTCTAATATTTTAATTTTTTGTGACAACTGTTCGCAGCTTCCTCCAATAGTATGTCATATATCAGCAGCTTTCACAGCTGTTATCCAAGTTTAAATGCAGACAGTTGATTTATGAGTATGGTATTTATAATACCACATGCGTATTCTACAAATTTAATATAACTGTCATGAAAATGGCGAGTACTTTGCATGTGTTGTATCGCTTTACGTTAGCTCCACTCCAACAGCTGCCTCGGGGCTGCTCATGTTCTGTAGCAGCATTGCACATTCGCACTTCGCACCAGTACACGTCACATAAAAAGGAGGTATTTAAGTTAGAAAAAAAGTCCATCACTATCATACAGGTGCAAAAAGCGGCACAATTAAGGTTGACTAAAACATCTCACGTTATGCGGCACAACAAGCACACCGACAGCCGGTCTCAACTGAACACCGTACGACTCACGCATGACACACAACACGCTGTCACAGCACCAAATTAATATAACGAAGTAAATCACCGAGTGTTTTAAACTGTAACTTTAGCAAGGAACAAAGTACGCTCCCTGAGGATGATCGTATGATCGAAACACGTAGGAGCGTTTTAAGTGTTTTAATGTAAATTTTAGATTATTAAAGATTATATATGTGCATTTGTTGGTGTGTTGCTTAAATAAACTACAAAATGCAGGGTACAACGATAAAGATCTAAGAGGGTTTTTTTTAAACTATGAAATAATGATGTATGTAGAACGTGGTGCTGAGGAGAGTATATGGTCCTGAGAGACAGCAAGTATCAGGAAGATAGATAAAATTGCTTAAAATTGCTGAAAGAGTGTCTTCATAATTCATATGTGAAATGTAAAGTGATCCCGTTGCAGGCCCGGTGTGGCCCAGAGGGTGGGTGGAGGTATAGCTCTACTCTTCCATGACCGCGGCACTAGAAGGGGGTGAGTGGTCAGCAGCACACCCCGGCCGCACTTTACCCCCGGGAAAGACCCGGTACCCATTGTACAGGAGGCTGGGTGGGCCCCAGGGCCGGTCTGGACGGGCGGAAAATCTCGCCCCCACCGGGACTCGATCCCCGGACCGTCCAGCTCGTAATCAGTCGCTATACCGACTGAGCTACCCGGCCTACTCATAATTCATATACTTTGTCAAATTAAGGTAATGAAATAAAGGGGAAACGTACATGCATGGTACAAAATACTTATTGGAAAACTGAGAAATAGGTAAAGAATTCTGTAAATTCTATAAATAGGCAGTGTGATAATATTAAAGTAGACCTTAAACATTGGATTTCAGAATGACGACGAATTTATCTCTATCAATTCGGGGGGAAAGGGCTTGATTTCTGTGGGACACGGTTGTGAGCATTCGAATTCCGTAAAAAGGGAGATTTCTTGACTATCCCGATGTCTTTTAGGGTGTAAAGTCACCCATGAAGTCCGTTTTCAGTTTAGTTTGGATTTTATAGAAGATTATAGTATGAATCGAATACGCGAAGTGTCGAGCCTGATACGTGCATACAGACAACGAACAGAAAGATGAATCTAGTTGAGTATACACACGAGGTACCTGCGAAACGCGTTCTTCGTTGCGCGTATGTAATTCACTTAATGTTAATGCATTTTACACACAGCCCGTACAAGGATTAGGCTGAGGGCTGGATGTCCAAAGAATGGTGGTTCGATTCCCGGCAGGGTCCAGACCATCTCGGCCCCACCCAGTCTGCTATTCGGTGGGTGCAGGGGCCTCTTTGTCCGAGAGTAAAACAGTCGAGGCGTGAAGCTTACCATTAGTACCAAGGTTACGAATACATGGAGTTATACCTCCATATGCCTTCATGGCTTTCACAGGGACCACTCCTTACCGTTGACCGCTTTTTGAGGGGAGGTTTGTAAGAGTATATAGTGCCAAACAGGATTTAGACTGAGACAGTGAGGGCCAAATTTGACGTCATTTGACAGCTTTGAACCTAAACTTCATAATAGAAAATTTACGCGAACCTTTGTATGGGAAAAACACTTTTCAAGTGCCTGACTTCTCCTTGATGAATTCACTGTAATCTTATGTAACTTGGTGAAAAGAATTGAGATCTGCCATCTTCAGGGGTATTACACAGCGTATAGCGGTAATTCCTTACCAACGTTTGCGCAGTGCGCCAGGCGCAAACGTCGGCAAGGAATTACTACTGTATGCTGCGTTATATCGCTGAAGAGCGCAGGTCGTATCTACTTCGCTGCAATAGCCTGAAGTCACGCATGGAATGAGATTTTTCCGTGGAGGATAATTAATGTTTTTGCATGCGTAGAAGCACGAAGCTAACTTAAGATATTAAGACTTTGGATGTTTAGTCACGTAAGATGCTCCCGGAAAGCGTGCAGTTGCGCAGAAGCCCTCCTCTGCGCAAAGCCTAAACTTCGTACATTAGTGATCCCCAGATGGGGCCTTCCTTCTTTTAGATGACATTGTTCTGTTTGATGAACACTTAATATGGATTCTCTGTAGCCTAATGTTTATGTACCCGGATAGCTCAGTATAGAGATGGCTAAGGCTGGGAGGCCTGGCTTCCATTCTTGGCGCGGTAATGACCTTTTTTCCGTCACTGTGTCCAGACCGGTGGTGGGGCCCACCCAGGCTGCAGTCTGTTGCGTAATGTTAGCTGTTGACTGGCATAAGGCAACAAGGGCGAGAAGCAGAAAACTGGCCGAGGTGAAAAATACGTGGATCTATACTGCCATCACTTCGTACATCGTAATTGCGATGTGTTTAATTAAACATATGGAAGGCTAACCGTCACCGTGTAATGTTTTATTCATTAGTTTTTTTGGGGGGCATTATACAGGGTGAACAAAAATTCGCTGTGCAGCTGTCGTACGTAGGATTTAGGGTCTAGTGAAGATCACAGTAAATATACAGTATTTACGGTTACCGTAAGTGATGGAAGTGACTCCAAGGGCATGGGAGAGAAGTAACGTATGTCACCTGAAGTGTTTTTGTCTATAGGACTTCCCCCAATTCTGCCGCTGTGCAGTACAGGTGCACCGGGACTCTTCGCCAACGCTGTATATTATGTAAGTTATCGCTAATATACGGAATCTGGGTAATTTTAAGCATAATTGCGGCGTAGTGAATTACCTGTTGTTGTGGAGCCCTCATTTATGTCAATTACCTCACTGGTTCAGAGAAAGAATGATTAACAATTACGGAGTGGCAGAGTTCACACACACTTGGTTACGTTTGTCCAACTCAGATATTTCATAAAATTCAGCCTAAAGAAGATGAGATTCTCTCGTAATTTTTAATAAGAATTGACGCAGCGTCTGAATATGCTGTCACAAACGGCTTTGAAGTGCGTCTACCAGCTTTTCTCGTAAAAGATAAAAAGCTGGAAATGAAGTGTCGTTCCACCATGGCGTTTCTAATATGATGCATGTTTTATACTACCGTTCAGCCAAGTGACAAAACTGCGCAGTTGGAAGTTCAGTTCTTCGTCGTCGCCAGAATACCGCACATAAATTCCGACGATGATGCGTCTAGAGGGATTAGGACATGCAGCTTCATTACATTGGCAGACCGACTACAGGCTTTGTACGTGCGACTATATGGGTTAACACTACGAAGTTCCAGAGACGTTTCCGAATGCAGTAAACTTTATTTTCTGCTATTCTTAGGTGCATAATAATTAATTAAATGTCTGATACCATTCAGTTCAACATTTGTTTGTCTTCCCAACATCTGGAAAGCTAAAACTTGAAATATAAATTTATGTGTCGTCGTGCTCATAAATTTGTGTGGCATTCTGCGCGAAGAACAGAACTTTCTTAGGAGAATCTTTGAATCTAAAAGGTAACAGTATAATGAAGAAAACTGCATAGGAAGGAGCTTCATAATTTGCATTCTTCACAGTGTACTTTCAAGTTTTTTTTATTTTTATTTTTTCCCCCGGTGGTGCTGCTGCCCAACGCGGGCCATGGGCTCCTTCGTCTTGAGATTTCTAGATCGCACACAACGACGCATCACAGCCGGTAGGACTACTCTAGTTGAGTGATCAGCTCGTCGCAGAGACTACTACCTGACAACACACAACACTTATAACAAACATCCATGCACTGGCGGGATTCGAACCCACAATCTCAGCAGGTGAGCGGCCACAGATCTACGCCTTAGACCGAGCGGCCACTGGGACCGGCAGTTTTTAAGTATTGAAGTGATTAAATCAAGAAGGATGAGATTGCTGGGACATCTAATGCGCATGACAGGTCCATTTGAAGTTTTAGCACCGAGTCATGTGAGGTGGAACGCTGTTGGAACACAGACATAGGGTATAAATGTGACTATAATACAAAAAGAATTTTAAACAAATGGGGTATGAAAGTATGTATGGACCGCTTTTCACTAGTGCAGTATAGGTTTCCATGGTGGGCTTCATCACAGCCTCATAAGAACTCTGATCCTTTACTCAGAATTGTGCTGCTATTTTTCTTTATTTTCTTGTTTGTTTCAGCTTCATTCTGTTGCTCAGGATAGGGACAGGTGGCGGGTGCTTGTGAATGCGGTAACGAACCTTCAGGTTCCATAAAATGCGGGGAAATTTCTTGATTGGCCGAAGACCTGTTAGCTTCTCAGGAAGACCTCTGCTGTATGGAGTTAGATAGTTAATTAGTTAGTGAGTTATCTGCATTCCATTCATACTAATAAATGTGTAAAGGTAAAGGTAAAGCAGTCCCGTTACAGGCCTGGACAGGCCCAGAGGGTTCCAGGAAGTTAAGGTTCCCAGATTTCATGACAACGGCACAGGATGGTGGTAGGTAGTCAGCCTTACGCACCGGCCGCCTTTACCCTCAGGAAATAGTCCTAGTCTCATTTATGTTAGAGGCTGAGTCGACCCCAGGGCCATGGTGCGATCGGAGGGATTTTATGTCAATGAAAAATCCACTGACGCCGGCTGGGATCGAGCCAGCGACCTTCCGATTTGTAGCACAGCACCTTAACCACTGTGCTACCGCGGTCCCCACTAATAAATGTGTAGATATTTTAAATTTTATTCGGATAAGCCGTAGGGTTCCTGAGAACTTGGAGGTACTCAGTCCACAAGGTTGCAAGGCTACATCCAGTGACGCGAACCAACATCAGAATTGTATCCCGGATACGAATCCATATTCATTTATACGGGGATGTAACCGTGTGGGTCTTAGACCGCACATACGTTGGGTTCGGCGTCTGTTTCTTCGGTAGAAGTTGTAATATACTCTTTCTTTAGGAACGTAAATTAACTTCTGTAAACGTTGCCAGTGCTTAATCGTACGTTGCACTTGGCCGTATCTGTGTGGCTGTCTTCTCTTAAGATGCGTAGCCTGTGTGGAGCAGTTGTGCTGGGTGACTATGGATTTACAACTTTCAGGTTACTCTGACGTCAAAGAACCATGTACCGATGTAGCGGCGTGACGCTCCTATATCTTGTGTTCAAAACCATCTCCTTGCGGCAGAACCATGCTTGAGACGATAGCAGTTGCTCAGCTAATCAAGAAATCGACATCCTATGTGTCTCTGTTTATTGTAGTTTTAACAATGCCCTATCAAAGGGTCGTTTTCTGATTAAAGTTAATACAGTTCACATCTCAACCTGTCTGTTAACTTCCAGTTTAATACTGAAAGGTGCTGATAAATCGATTCAAGCAATAAAACCGATATATTTGAGAAATACCCTTTTCTAATCTTGGTTGGGACACGGACTAACCTGAGTTAGATGGAGAGGATCGTTACTGAAAATATTTTTTTTTTCTGCGGCTCGACAGCCCAACCCGGGCCTAGGCGCCCTTATGGTTGAGGTTTCTATATTTCATACAGTTGGACACCCAACCGGTAGAACTCCTCCGAACGACCAATAACAACAGTATTTCGGACAGGATTTTATCGTCGAAAGTGCTCATGCTACATGTTTCGGCTGAAGCCCCGAGTCAGACTTTTATTCCCGCAACATGTGGGACGAAAGCTATCAACGACAAAATACTGAATATGTCTGTAACTGACTGTCCTCTACATTAGTCTAATTTTACGCGTCAAAACGGGATGTCCAACCTTAAAATAACCTGAGTGAAGTTCTTCGTGGGGGTTACGCAGTCCGCCCAGACAAGTGTCGGAATGATACTTTAAAATAGGCCCCGGCCACTTGCACATATTTTCCAGTTTTTTATTCCCCAAGACAGTCATTCGGTGCTGTGTAATGCATGCCAGTGACGTTGGTCCTTACATAAATCATAGAGCATTGGATGAAATACAGCTACGTCACTACAGTGATCTCTCCTCTTCATGCCCTGCTACTAAATTTTATATGTATTTCTCTTTTCTCCCAGTACGCATCATGCCCCGTCCCGGTCCATCTTATGCCCCCTGGTTTAATCACGTGATTACGAGGGACAACAATGTAGTGGTAACTAAATAACACTAACGTCTGATATGCATTATTAGGCTATGTACCGTTTCCGAATCTCGACTCAGGAAATCTACGTAGGTTATTCGGAAAGTAAGTACCGTCTGCGCATCTCTCTCGCGCATCCTCGAGACTGTCATTTTGCGCATGTGCAGTGACTTCCTCTATCAATTGAGAAGCCACAGACGACATTTCGTGAAATTCGTGTTATGTTTATGTTCGCTCCTGTGCGTTAAACATGTTTAAGACAAATGAATGGGCCGCCGACTGTGAAATACGGTCTGTAATTCGTTTTTTTTTTCGCTAGGAATGTGCTACCGAGTAAGATTCATCACCAGATCTGTCAAGTGTATGGTGACAATGGGATGAGTGATGGCATGGTTAGGGAATGGGTTCGTTTGTTCAATGAAGGACGAGAGAACGTACACGATGATGCGCGAAGTGGGCGTCCATCTTTGGTGAATGATGATTTGGTGCGTAAGGTCAACGAAAGAGTGCGTGACGACAGACGTTTCACAATTTCTGATCTGTCCCTGCACTTTCCTCAGATTTCAAAGACTCTATGACATTGCCAGTAGTCATTTGGGTCGCAAGCGGCCGCATTCTTTGAGGAGGGTGTACATAAACTTGTGGCCCGCTACGATAAGTGCCTCAATAATGGCGGCGAATATGTGGAAAAATAGTTTGAAGAACGTAGAATCGGATAACAATAAAATTTCATACGAAACCTTACTCGATTTTTTTATAGCGAAACGGTACTTACTGTCTGAATAAGCCTCGTACATTGCATCACAGGATTGAAGGAACTGGAACGGTTTGAGCCAAGACATCTTGTTTTACATTTTCGTATTTTTTCCTTCAGGTGTGCTTTTAAATTTATCAACCCTAATGTGAGAATAGGGGCGAGGTAACGGGGGAATTGAGGAGATTGCATAACGAGGAGCTAAATGATTTGTACTCCTCACCCAATATTGTGCGGGTGATAAAATCGAGAATAATGAGATGGGCTGGGCATGTGGCGCGTATGGGTGAGGAGAGGGGTGTGTGTAAGGTCTTGATGGTGAAACCGGAGGGAAGGAGACCACTGGGGAGACCTAGGCGTAGATGGGTGGATATTATTAGAATGGATCTCCAGGAAGTGGTATGTGGGTATATGGACTGGATTGGGCTGGCCCAGGATAGAGACAAGTGGCGGACGCTTGTGAGTGCGGTAATGAACCTTCGGGTTCCGTGAAATGCGGGGAATTTCTTGACTAGCTGCAAACAAGTTAGCTTCTCAAGAAGGACTCTGAACCATGG
>Ga0131853_10007595_pt1 | contig 19660 bp, 7 predicted proteins | sample TergutLab28metaG_FD_92764 | JGI IMG/M metagenome (GOLD analysis project Ga0131853, IMG submission 92764) | Labiotermes labralis P1 segment gut microbial communities from Petit-Saut dam, French Guiana - Lab288 P1 (version 2) (version 2) | ecosystem: Host-associated > Arthropoda: Insects >... | reverse complement strand
GTGTGCAGTGCCCAGTATATGGGCAGTGCCCAGTATGTGTGCAGTGCCCAGTATGTGTGCAGTGCCCAGTATATGGGCAGTGCCCAGTATGTGTGCAGTGCCCAGTATGTGTGCAGTGCCCAGCATATATGCAGTGCCCAGTATGTGTGCAGTGCCCAGTATGTGTGCAGTGCCCAATATCTATGCAGTGCCCAGTATGTATGCAGTGCCCAGTATGTGTGCAGTGCCCAGTATGTATGCAGTGCCCAGTATGTGTACAGTGCCTAGTATGGCTGTTTTCTGTAGCTCCCTTATTTTCGTGTTTTCCCGGTATGTTGCTCAGGTATTTTTTAAGTGAATATGAGATGGTTCCAGGTGCCCCTATTATTACTGGTACTACCTTCGTCTTTACAATTCGCATGCGATGTATTTCTACTGTAAGGTCTCTGGGTTTTAAAATATTTTCGGCGTCTTACTTGGTACAGTTCTATCTCCTAAAGGTGTAACATATACTAACATACATGTTCCTTTTTCACCATCGCGTATAATTGTACCCAGTTTATTGCCAGGAATTACTCTGTCCGTTTTAACTTGCTGATTCCATAATATGGCGACATTATTATTATTATTATTATTATTATTATTATTATATTCCTGGTAATAAGGCTATTGATCCAGCCCTTTAATAAGCAACAATAATAATAATAATTGTTAGTAGTCGTAGTAGTAGTAGTAATATTAGTAGGCTAGTATTGGCATCAGTATTATTAACATACTATCGCGTGTGAATGGATGAATGTATATAATGTGTTTATGTAAGTATGTATGTAAGTATGCATGTGTAAGTGCAATGTATGCACATATATTACACACGTGTGGTTTTCACAGAACTTACATTTCAAATATTCCTAACCCATCTCGTCACCTGGCACCGCTTCTGGGCAATTAAAATCCCTGCTGCCTATTCGGAGGGAGGGTCTATTTTCCTAATCTGCCCCGAATTAAATGTTTCGCGCCCTTTCGCACTTTCTACTGGCAAAAACACTGAAAATATCTCAGTTTTGTTTTATGATTTGGATAATATGAAAGCCCATAAACATTAATATCCTCCATTTCTGTACTTGTATTATTCAAAGTTAATACATTTCTGGAGACAAATATTTGGAAAAGAGAGGCAATGGCGATCTAACTGGTCCGCACAGTCACCACACCCCCAACCCCCATCAGCCTAAGAAATGATCTTTTCATTATTATACCTGGAATTCTGTATCTTCGATAAACATACAATGCCTAAAGTATATTGCTAATTTTAAATCCAAGCAACTCTCTCATATCATCAGGTTACAAAATAAATAAATATGTTGAGTCGCAATAAATATTAAACCGAGAAAACACGAAATAAACAAAGGAAATGAGAAAAGTTAATATTGCATGTAGGAAACAAGTCATGTTATAATAAACCTTGGTGTAATATGTCTTCTATAGAGAAGGTGCCACACCACAGCATAAAAGGAAAATAGTAAATGGAGTTTATGTTACTGATCTGCAGATGTGAACTGCATTCAGCCACCGGTTAATGCTAACACAGCCCAACTGCGGCGAGTAAAACAGTATTAGGATGCCACTTTACTGTGGGTTTCTTTTTTATGGTTATGTCACGTTCCTTGCGTGAAAGAAATAAACTTGTTTTATGCCACAAGTTGTCGCAGTGAAACTTCGAGGAAATGTTGCTGCTCTTTCTATTGACCGCTTCTGGTTGCAAAACACCTCACAAACTTGCAACGTTTATTCGGAACATGTGGATTACCTCCTTCTCCCTGTCTCTAACTCTCTACGATGTTTTCTGTTTGCAGTCTCGGCTTCAGAAGATGGATGTACGAGAAGAGGGTGGCAGTTTTTTTTATTATAATTGGATGATGTAGTTTCGTTACTAATTAACGGGAAAATTATTAACTTCGTGAGAAAATATGTCTGTTTTTCGTGTAACACGAGTATAAATCCAATTAAATTTTTAAAAAAATTAATAATTCCCATACTTAGCTACGATTTCCGCCGCCAACGCTTCCATAAATGCACTATCATAGGCTGCAGCCCTCAAGAGATGTTACGAATTCATGATTTCGCTAGATATTCATGCCATATATTTGCAAAGTTCTGAAAATACAGCGTGACAGAATAAGAGGTAATGCTGCCTCCAGATAAAATGTAATTGGCAAATTCGACACTGTAATACCGACCGAAGCATAGGTGCCTTTCAGCTGCTTCATTACGACACATTATTTTCCACTATCAGTGACGCCTGGCGCATGAATCTGTAACTATAACAATAATTTGTGAAGCGGGTACAGAATAACGGTAGAGTGTTAATTCTTTACTTTTTTCATGCACGTAAACAGATGTTAAGAAACTTTCTTTATGAAGTTACTTACTACAGCTGTTACTGTGGGAGGTTATACGTAGGTCATGTGAAATGTAGCACAGTGTTCACTGACACGTCTGTGTGTGTGTGTGTGTGTGTGTGTGTGTGATAATACCGGTGACGGAGGAGAGGACAAAAACAGACGGAGTTAATAAAAACACGGCATCCTTCTTCCTTCTTTCTTTCTTTCTTTGTTTCGAAAATTAAATTTTAAACTATCGGACATACAACAAAACTCTTTTCCAATTTTATATTACACATTTTCCTTTCAACTAATATTCACAAAGAACCAAAATTACGTGGAATGTTAAAACAATTTACAAATACTAAATGCTGAGTTTTACATATATTTACAATATATATTCTAAAGTATATTTTAAACCTTTTAGGTAAGGCTTAACGGTTTATATTTGTAAATGGTTTTAAAGTTCTCTGCAATAATCCTTCAAAGAACACCTCCTGAAGACGGGCACCACAGATGGCCGAAACACGTACGAGGCTACGCTGATCATAATATAATAAACTTACGTATCAGTATATGCACGAATTGCTTATTTCTCATAAGTAATCTATCATATTTTAGCTAGTTTTAATACTTGGTGTAAGAAATCCCTGAGGACGGCACAGTAGTGCCGAAACATTTTGGAGTCACAAAATACTTACTATTGTATCACGCTGTATGTGTAATTAGTTGGTTTAGCAAAAGAAAATAAGTTGCTTAAAATTTGCGGAGTGAGCAACTTCCAAATACTGACTTTTTTGACAGGGGCCTAATCACTGTAATTAAATTTCAACCGTAGATTAAACAGGCCCCAAATAAACTTTTCTGAGCATACCTCTGTAAGTATTTGAGAGAAAAATGTACCAAAGCTTCGGTGTGTACTGAATACACAGTAATCTTTTTATGTCAGAAAAACTAGGAAAGTGAAGGTATAGCTCCACTCTTTCTTAACCTCGCCACTAGATGGAAGTGGTTATCCTCACTCCCCGACCGCTTTACCTCCCGGCAAAACAGTTCCCAATAACCACTGAATAAGAGGATGGGTGGACACGTAACCGATCTGAATTCTTGGCAGGAGATAAAGCTCTCGTTTCACTGCCGAGATTAACCACGAATGTTACGTGATTTTACACTTCTGATTTCAAAAGTATAATAAAACCAATAAATGTCTTCAATTCTTATACCAAAACCAACCAGATACACTAATTTCTCAAATTTATTTTTGGAATAAAACTCTACATGTTTCAGACAGTTCCTCTGTCCATCATCTGGAGCTGTTTATTGTACACACAGCAAACCTGTATGACATATACCATTGCTGTGTGTACAGTAAAAAACTCCCGATGATGGACAGAGGAACTGTCCGAAACATGTAGAGATTTATTCCAAAAACAAATTTGAGAAATCAATGCATCTACTTGGTTTTATTACAAGAATTTATCACGATGCTGCACGGTCACCTGAACGTCAAAATGTCTTCAACACTGGCAGTCTCTCAAGCTTTAAATGTTTCAAGTACTTCTACTGCGAAATTAAAATATACAAAAATTTTGCTTTGTTTTACTTTTCATGAAAAAAAACTGAAATATGAGCGAGGAAACTCTGTATTTCATATTTATAATAACTTGAAACAGAAGAGCAACAGAAAACGTGAATTGAATATTCTTTCAGCCGAACTTTATGCCAAGACCAGCTGCTCCCACTGTCATTCTGTGACACTCAGCACTGCGATATGTCAGCAGCCACAGCAAGGCGTGGCCTGTGGTTATTTCCGGAAAGTAATACGACACACGTGCAGAATGCAGAACAACGGAAAATCTTGGAACACGACTTCTTATTGTCGTCCTAGGCCGCCCCCAGTTCTTCGGTCATTTGTCTGCCTGTCTCATTTTGCCTCTTTCATTTCCTCATCACATTTATGAAATATTTAGCAAAAAAAAAAAAAATAATAATAATTACTTCGCACGCAACTTCGTCTTCTCAGAATTTCTGGTAGGAGAATCTTGTAACTTCTACGTATAATATTTCCTCTCAGAGACATTCCTAATTAGATGACGCAAACTTGGCTATATGAATGCAAGAGGCGTCATATTCCCTATTCATCTTCCGTCGCCACTTCGTGTAATAAATTTCCACTTCCATGCCTCTTGAAACAAACAAAAGAATTTTAAAAAACCTCTTCTCATCACACAAAAATACTTTTAAAAACTCTTCTTTTAACAATACTGTCAGAGTTTAATGAGAGACAGTAAATTGTTTGTTAGTAAGAAGCGTGGGGAAAAGTGCCTTATACTTGACTCACGCTCGAGTACTTGCAGACTTAGGCTCACGCTGAGCTGAAGGTGAGCTCGCTCTGAGGGATTTACAGAATGAACTGACGCTAATATACCGCAGTTGACTTCACTTTAACCTTTTGACGCCTAATGTCAACTATAGTGGTCGTACCGCACCGCTAACCTCTAAAGTTGCATTCTATGTATTTATTCAACAAATATAGGTACTGAATATTTTAAACATGGTATATACTCTCCGTTTTTTCTCTTCAAAATGCAGTTTCTTTCATAATTCTAACGTATTTGGTTTCTGTATTATTCACATTTCATATACAGGTTGTGCTAAAATTAAAAAAATAATTCCGGGGCCTAAAGGTTAAACATATTCAAAAATTTAATAAGGAAATATCTGGCGGTAATCTCGTGATTTGGGGTCGAATATTCTTTCAAACAACACCTGGGTTCCAACCAGAGATTCACATGACAGTGCGAATTGGTAGAAAAGGGATGCATTTAAATACAGGCAATGCGTAGCCAACTGGCAGCCTCCTTACTGGGTCTGGTCCAGTGGGTTTCAAACTACGCTCCGCATTTCAGTGGTACCGTAAACAGATTTCCTTTATATGGAAAATGGCGAAAGTAATGTTATAACTTTTATTCATATTTCTTTTATTTTATCACCATTCCTGTGCATAGTCGGGGCCAGACTTATTTTCAGTGTAAATCACCCGTTTTAAAATTTCGTTCTGGATAAATATATGTAAATATTGTTAAATGAAAATACATACTTTTAAAAAATTATTATTTCGCTTTTACGCCTTAAAAATAAACTTTCATTATTCAGGAATTCCACGGAAATTCGCATTTAGTCACAGAGGCACCACGTAATGTCTGGAAGTAAAGTCCAGTAGTCTAGAATAGATGACCAAGGAGAAAATATAGTAAAATGGATAAAAGGGCAAAGAATAAGTTGGTTAAGTCAACTAGAGAGAATGGAGGAGGATAGGATGCCCAAAAAGATCTTCACTCAAGAACTTGTAGGGACGAGAAGAAGGGGAAGACCCAGGAAAAGATGGGAAGAGGACGTAGAAAGAGATCTTCAAGTGCTGGGAGTGAGAAGATGGAGAGAGTTGGTGGCAGATAGGAAAAAATGGAAGGGCATTTTTCGGCAGGCCAAAGTCCACAGTGGGCTGTAGTGCCAATGGAAGAAGAAGAAGAAGAAGAAGAAGAAGAAGAAGAAGAAGAAGAAGAAGAAGAAGAAGAAGAAGTCCAGTAGTCTAGACCATCGCCAGACAGCGCAACTGGCTGTAACATCCTCACTAATGGCACATGCATGTTTCTCAACACTTATTACGCCGTAGGTCGGCGCAGAGGTACCGCGATAGATCAGTCGGTATAGCGACTCTTTACTGGTTGGGCGATCCGAGGATCGAATCCCGATGGGACGAGATTTTCCGCAGCCGTACAGACCAGCCCCGGAGACCACCCAGCATCCTGACAATGGGTACTGGTGTCTTTCCCGGGAATAAAGCGGCCGGGGCGTGGCGTTGACAACCTACCCCATCTAACGCCGCCGTTAAAGAAAGAGTATAGCTATACCTCTACTCGCCCTTTGGCCCTTCGTGGCCCGTTCTAAGGTGAAGTTTACCGTCACAGGTTGGCGCACAATTGCTTGTTTGAAGGTCGACGCCGGAGAGGAGATTTATCACTGGCCAGTTTAAAGAACCCAAGTACTGGCATTCTCACAGCCACACGTGCAATTCAGTATTCTATTTTTCTCAGCGCAATAAATAATGCAGTAAGTACATTTTGTGACACAAAACTTCCTAACTTCTGTTTCACCCAGGACAGTCCCTGTAAAGCTTACAGACAGCTCTGTGTACGTGTGGCCTCTGTCGTTATCATTTGCACAGTCCTCATTGTAAAACCGATAATGGACAGAGGCAAACTTTCTAATGTAGGACCAAAGCTGTGAATTTTTATAACAACGTGAAACACATTTCATTACCTGATGTACGCATATCACAGACAGCACATCGCCCGAAACGCAAGATAACTCCGACGTACCGCAGAGTACCACATTCGGCCCGAACCATTACCTTTCATTAACACAACGGTCATATAATTGACAAAGAGAAACATGAACACTGGAGTAATTACAATTCCCAAAATATTTTGTGTATCAAAAAAAAAATCAGTAGAATTCAAGTGTATTCAACAGAAAATTTTGATAGATCCCGTATGTACCTACATTTTCCAATTCTCTACTCTTACACATCACAAACCTTGACGGAAAATTTTACTCCATGTACACCCTACGAACTAGCCTACAGCAATGCTTTGAAACCTTGTGTTCCCCGCGTACCGCCATCACGAACAGCACATTCACGCGTGCCACAAGGTAGGCCTACTGAAAATATTAATATTTTACATTTCGTACTTTCGTTGTTTGACTTTATACATAATTCTTTTGACTTTATATATAATTCTGTAAGTCTTTGTTTAATTCTGTAAGTTATGTAGGCTTATTGTTATGTTTATGTATTCTTATTGTTATGTATGCTCTGTTCTGTACATTCTGTTTTCATCGTGCCAACTCGCATTCTTCGGCTACCCTTACTGAGGTTTTTATGTGCTTTTCCCTCAGTTGTAAGGCAAATGCCAGGTTATAACTCGCAAAGAGGGGGCACGGCCCGCACTCTTCCCAGTTAGTTAAATGTGTTGTTCTATGTACTTTTTGTTGATTGTATTGTTCTATGTATTGTTTGTACGTAATGTGCACTGTACTATTGCCACCGGGTGTCAACCAATTGCAGTAAATAAATATATCAAATACAATAATTCTTTAATATTTTCTCTTCATTCAGGTACAATTAATACAATTTAGTAACATGAATAAAGTCTTCAAAAATCCAATTATGAAAACATGATAATTTCGGAATAATGCTGTTTCGATTCATTGTTTTATAAGTTGACTCTTTAAAGACGAAGCGCAGATTATTTTATTTAAAAGACCCAGTCCGGACCGCGCAGTAAACACTTTTCATCTCGGTTATAAAAACCAATCAGTTTATGCTGTAAGTGGGACAAGTCGCTGTTTGTTCTGAGATAAATACAACACACATCATTACAGTGTGGGCACAGCGTACAGTTGTTGAATGTTAAACCTGTTGGTGCATCACGTAACCAGTAGGCTTTAAAAGGTTAATTCTCATTCTATCCCCACAACGCTCAGTAACATCCAAAACAGTCAACGTGGCCCCCTTCTATCAGCGCAAATGCAACTCTATCAGAAACGCAAGTGTCACGTGACAAAGATAAAGACGGCCTACACAGTAATACCAAGAACAGCACGCATTCCACTGCCGCTCTTTGCAGCCACCTAGTTTTATTTTGTTTCCATCGAAACGAAAAGACAAGCTGACAATTATCCGGAAGAACAAGGACCTGTGAAATTTGAGGTAGGCCTACTCATAACGACGTTGAGGATTCTAGACTTCTAACGTTACGTCTTATACGTAATTATCGACGTTTCAAAACAGCGTAGTGTTTACATAAGGCACAACGCTATTTCGAAATGCCCGTTACAGTTTACTGCAGGTATTCACGAAGATTATCCGATCAGAAGATAGGGGAAGGAGAAGGTAAAGGGTGAGACAAATAACGAGACGCAGAAAGAAGCGCAATAGATGTCATGCGAAAGGATATACAGAGGTGACAAAGACAGTTACAGTCACTTTGCTTCAGTAGGTTGATTTCTGCAGATCTCAATTGTTTATCTTCAATATGCACTTGATACAAATCAAAAGTATCTACTGTGGAAAAGTTTTACTTTCGACAGCTTCATATGGCTTTACTTTTACTTTATAAACATCATTCATTACACCCGTACACACTCTATGGAATTGCAAATGACAAGTGTGTTGTCAGTAAGCATTCAAATATGTCAGAGATAAAACCTGACCAAATATATTTAGAACAAACAAAGAGGATTAATTTTTTTGTCTTCTGATATATAATGCAGAGCAGCCTGTTGCATGGGTACCAACCTTCCAGATGACCTTAGTGCCTGAATTCTTCAGGAGCGAGAAAAGTCTGAAGATGGATGCTTTACTTTCCTAAGAAACGTCTGCAGGTCTACTTTCCAATAAAACTACATGGCGTAATATTTCAGAAGACTGGACTGTCAATACTCTGCGGCGTAAACACATCAAATCGGAAAAAAAGGGATAAATTAAAGAAACGGGAGGGAAATGTGTGGATGGCAGCGCAAAGGTTTTATAGAAACTGAGAATAAAATTGTGAATCGAAATGAAGTTCTGTGGTGAATGATGGGGTTACGCGGAGGGGCAGTTAGTTGAGACACTGCGCTACAATCCGGAAGGTCGCGGGTTCGATTCCCGATGTGGTCACTCATGTTTTTCATTGTCTTAATCCTTCCGGCCGCACTACGGCCCTGGGATCGACTCAGGCTCCGACACAAATAAGTACCAGGGATATCTGTTGGAGGTAAAGGCGGCCGGTGCGTAGGGCTGACAACCTTACCATCTTCATGTGCCGATTGTCTAGGAATTCTGGGAGACTGAAATTCCCGCAGCCCTAAAAGTCTGTCCAGGTCTGTAATGGGATGGGTTTATGGTGAACGATAAAGTAGATTCGCACTATAGTGTTTGAGGCGACAGAGAAAACTGTCACAAAATGTCTACGAATTCGCCATCTAATTTGTAATGGAAAGTCTAACTGCGACGCCAGCCCAAGCACTTGGACGCTCCTTTCTTTGTATACTTTATAGAAACTAATATAACAAAGTTTTAATCAAAACGGCAAGGACAAAGTGTTTACTTTGTCTGAAAGTAACGACTCACGAAGTGACAGAAGCCAAACACGAAGTATATCAAGTAAAAGCGCAGACCTCCTGGCAGACCCTACTGGAACACGCACCTACATAATCTCTATGAGCGTTCGCATAGTCGCGAAAGGCGACTATTATTTTCGTCACGTCCTTCCGTCTGTCCGTCTGTAAGTATGTATCAGAACGGCTCCCACTCGGCGAATTTCCGTGAAATTTGATACTTAGGACTTTTCATTAGCATCTGTCCGAAAACTCAAAATTTAGTTAAAATCTGACAAAACTCTCCGGCACTTTACATGAAGACCCAATTACGTTTTACTGTGGCTGGCGACATAAATTCCCCATAATAGCATTGCTGAGCAACAATCAACGTTTTTACATATGTTACTGATAGTTACATGTTGCTCAACAACACATACAGAAAACATTGTTGCCTTTCCATTGCAACAATGTCTGCAATAACTCCAGAATATCACGTTATACGTACATTACCATTCTTGTTGTCTTTTACCACAGAATTCATGCAGAAGTAGCTCTATATAGTTATTTATAGGCGGATTAATTTTCTGCGCTTAAAACACTCTAATTTTCATTTGTGAGTATATTTTCGTTCATAATTTCTACTACTGTGCCAATGATCATCTCGCCAGAATCTTCTCGTTGTATTATAAAGCACCGGCAAACAGAATACAGCAAATAATGTGAAATGCCAACTTGATGCAACAAGGTAATTTATTGACGTATCCTTACCTCGACATGTTTCGGGCGCATACGCCCATCATCAGGAGCACTAGATATTAAGTTGCAGCATGTGGTTTTCTGCACCGAGTCTGTGGATGGGTGGTGGTCCTGAGAGCCGCTGCGTGGGTCGTGTGTACGGTTTGGATTGTGCCGTGCGACGCACGGCACAATCCAAACCGTAAGGATACATCAATAAATTACCTTGTTGCATCAATATGGCATTTCACATTATTTCATGATGAAGATGCACGGTCAAACAACCCTCAGAATGTAGCAAATTTGATGGTTTACACGCGAGAACTTTATTCAACCCTCGTTGAAAGACATTTTACTCCACCCTTTTCAGGCCTGGAAAGAGGACTGATGGATGATTACATCCACGTCTTCCTCGAGCTCCTATGCTTCCCCCTCCAGCGTACGTTACTATATTCCCCTCAAAGCTAATTCCATTCACACTAGCTGGTAGTGATAAATTTCGCTAGCGACAAGAAGTTTGGGCTGGCCTATAGGGGCCATAGGGGGTTTGAGATGAATGCAACACTATGAAGAGGGTGTAAAACTACGGAAGCCATCGCCACATTCGTCCATGGAAATTCTTTACGTAGCATCAGTAAACTATAGGTATTTACAGCTTCATACTCAAAATGTACGTGAAGTGTTGTGCTGGCCTGTAAGCTGTTGATATGAAGATTACTGCTATGTGAAACAGAGTGCTTCTGAACTAGTGTCGCTTCAAATACTTTGTCTGGCTTCCGACTTGCCACTACATGTGTCAGGGGCTCAGTAGTAATTGTCATTCCGAATGGCTATATACAGTATAGTGGTCCCTCGGTAATCCGGACACCGGTAATCCGGATCTCCTGATGATCCGGACAGTTCTGAGCCAACTGTAGAGCAGTATTTCCCACTGTCATTATTATTAGCTTAATGTCAGTTGTGCCACTTCGGCAGGTTCAGTTTGCAAGGAATTAAATACCTTAGGATTACAAACTATCACATTCAAATTTTATATTATTATTATTAGTTCTTTATTATATCGTGTCCTAATTAATTATTTAAGTATGTTTTGTAGGCTTTGTCCGCGTCAGTTCATCTGCACCTTGTTTGTTGTCCTTGTTGTGTTTTTATGTTGTGCTGTTTCTGTAATTGGCCATTTTGCTGTTGAATCGGCACGTCAATAAAGATGAATTGAGTTCAATTTAATTGAATTGCTAATATTATTGTGCACGGTCAGGTACAGTATATATCGCACGCTTTAATGAGTTTTACTTTAGCACTGAGTAAGGAGTTTTGTTACGTTACCTACACCACAGAATTTCCCCTCTGTGGCCCAGATTCCCGGCTAATCCGGACCACCCTTCACCACTGTAGTACGTACAACAGGGAATAGCGTGTCTTCTAAATGGTGTCGTGTATCTTTGCGCTAGCTCTAGGTGCACAAGTGTTATTGGAAGGGACACACATTCACTTTGTGATCCTTCACTTTGGGTCCACGTACAGAAAAGAGAGACAAATAAAAGCAGCCGGAAAGATAATCAACGAACGAAATGTAACCGCGCCAAAATTTAATTAATTGTTTAATTTACTCTGATTTTGGTTTAATTTAAAGAAGCTGTCAGCAGATCAGGCTTTACAGAGTCTACAGACAGACTGAGTAGTTGATAACGAATTGCAAATAATGTGGAAGGAAGCAGCTGCGGCCTAAATAGACGTCATTCATACAGATAAACTGAAAAAAATCCATGAAAAGAAACAGTTTCCGAGCCGAGTTTTGAACTCAGGGTCTCTCCCTAATAGGAAACTACAATTATATTCCTCCCATCGGGATGTCTGATTTACTTACTTTGCAGTGAGGTACTGTTCGGTAGCTGGGGTTCTTGTGGTTTGAAACAAGGCGCGTATATTCAAAAGGAAATGCGGCCGAACACGTTTACGATATTCCAAAGTCAAATGAACATGTAGTGTAACATTAAAAAAAACAGCACGACCGTCTTCACCTCGTTGATTTCAAATGAAGTTCACTGTTACTTCATTAACGAAAGTTCGCTTCACTGACATACTCAGGTTGTTCTTGAACAACGCAAATACATGCGAGGCTTCTTTAATACTTTTTACAAATGGCACTGCCGGTTCACAGACATTTCACTTCATATTTATCTTAACAAAAAAATATCATTTTTAACGATCGTAAAACCATAGTCGTTATTTTACATATTCCCATGGATGTGCTGAAGGCTCCGCGGAGTAGTGTGGGGCTTCCGGTTCGTGTAACGTCCGTGAATGCGCAAACCTGAGGCGGACAACACTCACAAACCAATGTAGTTCTGTGACACCACCCGACAATAATGTCGCTGGCTTCGAAACACGTAGTGGTGCAAATCAGAAAAGCACAAAACAACTGAGCTCCTTTTAAGGATGAGCTGATAAAAGTTTCCGATATGCCGCACGAAGTATTCTGTTTGGTAGCTAACGCACGCAAGGTTCGTATCATGCTCTCATTTGGTTAGGCATTTTGCGTGCTCCTTCTTAGAATGTGTGCATCTGCATTGTCGTGGGCGCGCGGTGGCGCTGTTGGTTGAGGCACTGCACTACAAGCCGGAAGGTCGCGGGTTCGATTCCCGATGGTGTCATTAGAATTTTTCATTGACATAATCCTTCCGGCCGCATTATGGCCCTGGGGTTGACTCAGATTCTAACAGAAATGAGTACCAGAAATATTTCCTGGGGGTAAAGGCGGCCGGTGCGTAGGGCTGACAACCTTACTACCTTCATGTGCTGATTGCCTTGAAATCTGGGAGCCTCAACCTCCTGGAACCCTTGTGGCCTCTCCAGGCCAGTAATGGGATTGCTTTTATCTGCATTGGCGTCCCTTCAGAGCGCCTATTAAAACCAGTCCGTCCGTCTGTAAGCTTGTAATAACTTGAAAACAACTAAACAGGCTTTCGTGAAATGTGAAAATGGAGAATTTTATGAAAATGATTTATTCATTATAACCGTAAAGTAGGATCCCGGCACAATCTGATGTTGCGACAAGACGAATTGATTGTTAGACCGAAATTCGTCTTAATGCTTCCGTCAAATAACTTTGCATGGTTATCAGATAATTTGGCGCGTTAAGTAACGCTCTACAGTCTTGTTTCCAGCTACCCGCAGCCGTCATTACGAGGCACGACGCCTATTTAGAGTACAGCGGCATGATCTACACACGAGACTTCCCTCGGCACACGACAAAGTCAGCAAGGAAAGACAAACAGTTGTTCCATCAAAGTACAGCACGGCAGTGACTATGAAGTTGCACGGATCAGATTCAGTGATATGACGCTGCAGGTACATGCACAATCTCCGGGGCGATGACGTAAAACGGCAAAGACAATAAAGAAATCACAACACAGGAGAAGACATGACGTCACGCAAACTACTTTCCTCGCCCGCAACGATGAACTGTGTGTCGGGCTTTCAACTACACAATAACTACGACAGCACGTGACTATGCATAAAATATATAAGGGAACCAACAAACGCATTTGGTAAACAATATGCAAGGGTATTACCGTCTTAACACAACTATATTGTCAGATACATATAAATATCTCAACTACATTTTTCTGAATGAAGGCATCACGATGTGCTTGCAATTCAATTAACGTTACACAGTATAATTCAGCACAATATTTTTTATTCTTAAGCAAGGCTACATGTTTCGACTAAAAGTTAGTCATCTTCAGGCCCTTACATCATTTTCGTTACCAGATGCTTTGCCCACTTTGGGACCCCATAGTGTTTACAAATGTGGAATACATCTAGTTAAAACTATCTCTAAAAAGGTTTTGTTTAGAAATAGTTTTAAATAGATGTATTCAACAATTGTAAATACTATGGGATCCCAAAGTGGGCAAAGCATCTGGTAACGAAAATGTTGTAAGGGCCTGAAGATGACTAACTTCTAGTCGAAACATGTAGCCTTGCTTAAGAATAAAAAATATTGTGCTGACGTATCCTGCGTAACGTTAATTGAATCTCAACTACGTGTTTCGACCCTTATGGCCATCGTCAGGTTGGTTACAGTATCAGAGGAAAAAACTACATAACGAGATCTCGTCCCCCAGTTACACCGCACTAATATTTGTACTGTACCATATCATATTATGTAGTTTTTTCCTCTGATACTGTAACCAACCTGACGATGGCATAAGGGCAGAAACATGTAGTTAAGATATTTATATGTATCTCACAATATAGTCGTGTTAAGACGGTAATAACTTTGCATATTGCTTACCTTTGATTAACCAACACAACGAGGATGACTCACCTTGAAAATACACTTGGATTTATGTATGTAATTTTATAACATAGTAATCACCGACATGTTTCGGCCAATCACGTGGCCATCTTGAGGGTGATGGGAACAAGAATAGAAATACAATGATGTGTCGAAATCACACCACAGTTTAAGAAACCTTATGATTTTTGGTTAAAAATTACGGTTTAAATAGTAGTCATTTCGCTAAAATTTAAGCCTATTTAAACCGAAAATTTTAACGAAAAAGTATATAATCTTTTCGCTGTGGAGTGATTTCGACATATTATAACTGTATTTGTATCCTTGTTCTCACCCTCTGAAGATGGCTGTATAAGTGGCCGAAATATTTCGGTGATTATTATGTAATAAAATTATATTCATAAAACCAAAGTCCATCAGTTGGTGCCTTTAAAAATTTATACATCTGATTAATGCACGGACAATGGAACATACTAAACACGTGACAATGTTGAGGTCTTTTATCTCACGTGATACTGCGCAGCGTCATGTACAGTATGGTGCTGCTATGAAGCCCTCCAATTTTTCGACTAAAATTTTGAACGTGCTTACGGCCGCTTTCATAACTTGCCACATTCCCTGCTCTTCTCATCCGCCTTAGACTTAAATAATAATAATAACAATAATAATAATAATAATAATTACTATTGTTACTTATTTTACAGCAACATCATCTACATTATAATAATATAAACAACCAACTAGATGCAACAATAACAATTTATTGATGATTTCAATCAGCGCAACATGTTTCGGGTGATAATTTCTTCCATTATCAGGAGTACTAGACTGTGTTTACAGCTTGTGGTACAATGCAGAGACGATGCTGCCGGAAACATGTTGAGCTGATTGAAATAATCAATAAATTGTTATTGTTGCGTCTAGTTGGTTGTTTAGATTATTATATCAGTGATGCACGGTCATACAAATATCAAATCAACTACATTATTCCTCGCTCTACAGGTCGGCAAATATAAATATTTTTAGAAAACTCCTATGGGCTACTTAGCAACGACTGAATTATATAGGGACAGTATGTTGTCTAACAACTGCTGATAGTCACTTCCCCTCTCTTCGCTCTACTCTTAACAGCTAGAGTCTGGGCATGTAACGAAGAACGTAGCTGTTAGGTGTTACGCGTTTATATGAGTCGATGGAAAATATTATTGGCACCGTCTTTAAATATGAGTAAAATCTTACTATTAACCGCAACGTACTGACCCAAATTCGTGGACCCCCTCTCACGGAAAACTGGAACAGTGGCGAACGCTGCGCTGCCTGTAATCACGCAAAAATATGTGAGCAACAGTGACGCGAGTTGTGAAATAACTATTTTCCCCTGTTCATTACGAAACTGTTTATGATCGGCTGACGTTTTGTACACGATATTCAGGGGGGGGGGGGGATGAAGTTACGTTCACTGCGTAACAGATGGTGCTGGGGCATCGGAACGGATGTACATACTTCGTATATCAGAGACTCTTCAGTGGATGACGGATGGCATTAATAATTAAAATGCCTCGACGTATACATACCTTCCTCCAGAAGACGTTTCCAGTTATATTTTGAATGGACATTGGTCACTAGTTAGGAAGAATAAAGACTGAAATGTCACGTCAGATGTGTACGAATGTGTTTCATAGTTTGTGTTCTAGTATTCAAAGTATTTTAATAATCTTGAATTGTAGATTGAGACTGATGATTACAGAACTATTTCAGTAAATTCATGCCGAATGTGTATAATCCACATGCAGTAAAATCAGACAAAAATATCTATCAGGCCGGTTGGTTTAAGATTAAAAATGATGACGTGATCAGTTGTATTCCCACCGTGGGGTATGATTTTGCATTTATAATCATAGGATAAGTTAATGTTAATTATTCAAAATCACAACATATAAAGTCAGCAAATGTTTCACTTTCCATTTACACCTCCCTCTAACTGTTAATTAACTTGACTCAATTACAAAGTCAATTTTCAGAAACGTACTCACTGAGCCCGCAAATTGGTTTCGTTGTAAGCTACACCTGAATGGGCATTATGCCAAAGGTAAACACAGAGAGAATATATACATAATTTAATAACGCACTGTACTGCTCATACACAGCCTAGAGATATACCCACTAGCAGGCATTCGTTTTTGCTGAAATATCCGTATCATTGGTTTGATATATTCATTACATTTATATACAACCACTTTCCTTAAAAATTTATGCTTTCCGGGTAAATGAACGCAATGAAGCTCTGTCAGGCTGCCATTAGCATCAGGTAGTTCAAGGACGCTAATGTTTCGAGAAATATTTCGGTTCAGTTCTCTGATGACGTGGACAGACATGATAATGAAAACGACTGTTTATTCAACCTTCAGCCACCTGAACACGACTGGAAGCCTGACATAGTTTTATTAAATTCTCTCTCTTGTTTTTTCTTGTGGTTTTGATTTTAAATTGAATTTAATTATGTTGTTCAGATTTTCTAACTTTTGTTGTGGCTCGTGTCTTGTTTTCTTCGTTTGTAGTTTCTTTTTACGTATTCTGTCATTGCAGTCAACCATTCTTTTGTTCAGATAGCGAGGAAATCAATAAAGAAGTGAACTTAATTCATCTCATTTCAGTACTGGCACATTCACACCATATTGCGAGGTGTCCTGTACATGAGCCACACCAACCATAAGACTCATGACGCGAGTGCTTTATGGTACATACGTTTGACACCTAAGTAAGTGCTACGTGGCGAGATTTTACGTTCACACTGCGGCGATAATGAAGATTCGAGTCTTTTGGGATACGAAGCCGTACTTGTTGATAAGTATTAACAGAGAATTCGGCCGAGATGCTTGCTGCCTCCACATACAACGGCTAAATAATCTAAAAATACTTCTTCTTCGACTACTTAAGCACTGAAGATGGAAGCAGCAATCTGCTCCGATATGTACGTAATTATTTATGAATCTACATCGCAACATGTCCAGCAAGTCTGGTATCTTCAGATTCTACGTCATTATGTTCCTCAAAATGTAAGAAATTCCGTATTGTAGTGTTTGTGGTAGCATTGTTTCCTACATTGTTGTCGTTGTTGTTCGTCTTCTCCTTCTTCTTCCCATTCTTCTTGTATTATTTAAATTTTCCTTGTTGGCTACTACGTCGTCATCATCATTTTTAATAGTTTGCCCTTAGAAATTAAGAATGTTGCTGATAACCACAAAAAATTTTTAATTGTTCTGAAAAAATGTATACACACTCATTTTACACTGTTGAAGATTACCTTAGTCAATCGTGAATTAAGAACTGTATCACAAGATTTTATTAGAGTAGTATGTTGATTTAAGGTTTCTGTATATGTGCATTATGTAAGTACTCTTGAATTGTTTTGAAGTTCTGTCTAGTTACATTATGTAAGTACTTCACTGATTGTATATTCTGAACTGATCACATTTCCTTGTATAAATTTGATTTGTTACTTATGTAGTACAATCACAAATCACTATCATATGTGTCTTATTGTCAAGACTCATTTTGTACTGTGCCTGTTGTTATCTAATGACAAGTTCTATATCCACTCTGATGGATCTCTGGAATACTAAATAAATAAATAAAAATCGTCGTCATCAACAGTTTAGTACACTGCATTTACGTCTATTAAAAGACAACAAATGAGCAGCAACAGATCTTCCCTTTTCTGAACAGGAAGAGAATCTCTGCAACTGTGGACCTCTGAAGGCAGATTCTACATCCTATATATTGATATGCTATATTTTAAAAGTAGGCCGGGATAGCGTAGTCGATATAGCAACTAGCTACGGGCTGGACGGTCTGGGATCGAATGCCGGTGGGGGCGTGATTTTCCACACCCATCCAGTCCGGCCTTGGGGCACAGAAGCCTTCTATAAATTGGATACCGGGTCTCTTTCCTGGGGATAAAGCAGTCAGGGAATGTCGTTAACCACCCATTCCATTTACTGCCAAGGTTAAAGAAAGAGTAGAGCTATACCTGTATTCCCACTCTGTGCCTTCGTGGCCTGTTACAGGTTAACATTTACCTTTACCATTACATTTTAAACACACTGCTTACAGTGCAAGGTCGATGCCGGTGGCCTTGCCCTTTAAGGCGTAGGACTGAAGTCGCTTCACTGCTGGGATCGCGGATTCGAATCCCGCTAGGGGCGTGGATGTTCTACTGTTACATTTGTTGTGTGTTGTGTAGATAGCGGTCTCTGTGACGAGCTGATCGCTCGATCGGAGGAGTCCTACCAGATGTATGCGGGCGTCTAAATGTCTATGATCTATGAACTTCCAAAATGAAGCTGCCTGGGCTCGACTCGGTCTGTCGCGCCACAGAAAGCGATGTAAATTGCAATTACATGCATACCGTTTCTACACTGACCTGCTATGACCCCACCACCACAACGTACGTCTATATATAAAACATCACACGTGCCTATCAGTTGCTCTATATTCGTGATTTTGTGTGTAAACAGACTTACCTGGAGGTATCCTCTGTGACCACCTGCTCCCTCTTCGGGCAGCAGTACTTGAAAGTAGCTGTGCCGCAACAGAACTGCTCTTCTGTCGACTCCCCAGGACAGTAGAAGCCATTGTTCCACTTACCCATGCTGTCCATGTACCCGGAGCAAAATTCACTTCCCAGGGCTGCAAAGCACAATGACGTGTCATGAGAGTTTGGATTTTGGTTTTAGTGAATATTAAGATGACAGCCTTCTTGTATGGAACTACATGTGTCTACGTGAGGTCCGGTAGATGGGTATGTATCTATATACATCTGCAACATAAGCATGTATCTACATACAGTCTGGTAGATCGGTATATATCTGCGTGTAGTCCGGTAGATAGGTGTGTATCTATATGCATCTGGTATATAAGTATGTGTCTACATACAGTCTGGTAGATCGGTATATATCTACGTGTAGTCCGGTAGATAGGTGTGTATCTATATGCATCTGGTAGATATGTATTTATCTACATACAGTCTGGTAGATCGGTATATATCTACGTGTAGTCCGGTAGATAGGTGTATATCTATACACGTCTGGTAGATAAGTATGTAACTACATACAGT
>Ga0131853_10007593_pt1 | contig 19662 bp, 12 predicted proteins | sample TergutLab28metaG_FD_92764 | JGI IMG/M metagenome (GOLD analysis project Ga0131853, IMG submission 92764) | Labiotermes labralis P1 segment gut microbial communities from Petit-Saut dam, French Guiana - Lab288 P1 (version 2) (version 2) | ecosystem: Host-associated > Arthropoda: Insects >... | reverse complement strand
TTATTATTATTATTATTATTATTTTGTGTGTGTATGTGTGTGTGTTTAGTGTTTGTACACTAACCTGCTCTGGGGAGTGCACAGTGTAGCAGATGCATTCAGCTGTTTGACAGTTTTTCTCCAAACTGAGTAATAACTGAGGTACTGGTCTGCCTTATCTACGCCCTTCATGAATTCATTGTACTGGAAAATAGAATAAGGTTACTTTATTTTCAGGTTTGCTTTTTGGTCTTTCCGTCCTGTGTTCACCATTGTGCTTCATGGATTGTACTTATAATTTGCACAAGTCTTTTGTCTAGCTGCACTTGGACTGTTATGTCACCTTTCTTCTGGAATGCTGACTGCCATTTTTTCAAGTGGTTACATTCCCGTTCTAGGTCAGGTGGAATGCTCCTTGTTAGTCCTCACAGTGCCACAAACTAACTTTTTGTCTAGCAATGTTTCAGCTCATCTCACAGTGTTATAGAAATTTTCTTGATAGTTGTGATGATTGTTGCCCAAATTTCTGTCTAAAAGTGAAAGTACTGTTTCCTCCAGCTTCTGTCCCTCAGCTGCACATATCTCCATTTTACATATATAACCTGATAGTGCCTCACACACCATTCTCACCAGCACTTCATATTTTGATATTTATCTTGGATTGTACATCCTGAATTTCAGGTTACCCTGCCATGGTATCGTGGCCGTCACATGACAGTTCTTGCTTTGGGCTGTAAACTAACTTGAATTTCTGCATAAAATATTCAAAAACCATCTGTATTTTGAGTACCCTCCCTGTATCTTTTGTTTCCTGGCTTGTTTTATCATCAGAGCTATGTGGTTCACTACTGCCTTCCTCTGACTGATTTGTTTCACTTTCACAGGTATAAACTAAGGGACAGATTGCAATTGTTTAGGTGGAGTGTTATGGGGACATCACTGTCTGTTTCCAAAATTTCAGTTTCATAGTCATGAGACACATCAGAATATGTATCCACATATAACTTGCACAAAATATTGTCATCTTTCATAACACTCCTATGCAAATCCATGATTTCTAGTAAAGTTACTTAAAAAAATAGAGAGGGTTTCTGAATCTGTGGTCTCTGTTGCAGTTATATGGTTCTAGGAGTTTAGGATCAGGAAGGGTCTATGTATTTGTAACTTGAGACCCACACATCCCTCCTTCAGGCTGCTGAAATCCTTGATGCAATAAGTGAGACAGAACAGCCCACAAATGCACTACAGAACGTCATGCATGAAAATGTCAAAATACATGAACCATCAACAATGCATGTCATAGCAATTGCATCTGTATACATGACCTGATGGCAGAGTATTAATGGGTGTGCCAAATTTCAGCATGTTGTATTCAGTTTTGGTTATTTTCTGCTTACCACAGCTGGGTAGACTGGTAGTGTCAATGTTCCCAGCTTCAAACTGTTTCACCCACCTTCCGATACTGTCTTCACTCATGCAGACTTGTAGGTACTTACTATGAGACTTTATATTCACCACTAATTTAGTCACTACAGATTAGCAGACAAACTTGACAGTGGTAGCCATTTTGTCTCAGTAGACTGTGGAAATAGTAGTGCACATACAAATGATGGTGTTTTATATTGAATGGGATACATACCATTGTTGGGTTTACAGCTTGTTTCCTACTTCAGAAAGGTTAAGTTATTATGCCCCAGTGCTTAGAATCCTTATCACTTACAAAGCCTGCATCTGCCAGGAATTTAGTGTCCATTTTTCCCCTGCAGTTCAACTTAATTTTATTTCATATCAGTCCTGAAAGGTTGACCCCCATGTTCTGAGCAGACCTTGTGCCATCTGCAATTATTTCTCAACATGTGGCAAAGGTCACGTGCTGCAAATATTAACAGATACTCTGCAAAACGTGTACCATTTTATCCAAGTCAAGTGGCTTGCTGTACATTTTCTCATCTACAGTAAATTCCCTAACTATGGTGTTGAGATTAATTAAACACAGTGGTCAGAATTTGTGACTCTGGAACTTGGGCCGTGTGATTTCACATGTGCTCATTGCACTTTGAGGCCATGTGAAGCCAAGTTCACAAACTGCGTGGGGATTTTTGTAACACCAATGTGATGGTTTAGCAGCTTATGTTCCTGTTTAATGTAAACCATGCCTCATCCTAGAAAACTTTTTTATTTTACTTTGTCCATAAAACCTGTATTTAAAACTTTATTTCTGTTCTTCTGTGTATTATTTTACTGGCACTGTTGACAAGAGATATTGTATACAAAACTTTCAACTACATTTTTTTCCTCAGGTGCATTCATTGTAAAAGTATTATAGGTGAACACTTTTGTTGAACTGAATGAATTTCATATGCATACTGATACTGTCTAAGGTCCCTTTGTAACAGTAAATTACTGTCAGCTGCCCATTCCAGCCCTTCAGTTGTCAGCAACATAGCATCATCAAACAAGCCTATGCACGTGGTGTTCATGTTTCCCTATGCTTGAGGCACAATGACTTTTCTGCGTTTTCAGCACAGACTTGTGTGATGTAAATATGCTTATGACTTTTGTCCAGTCCCCATATTAACAGTACTGTGTCAGAAATTGATGACACACTGTTTGTAGTAAGTATGACATATACACAGAGGAGCAGCAGCTGCTGGTGGTGGGGGGCAGAAAGTGGTGCAGCTGCACAGAGTGTTGGGTGTGGCAAAATGGATGGCAGAATGAATGTTATTAATGAAAAGAAGTTCTGATTTCCTTTGCTCAACAAACATTCAATTATTGAAGCAAATAAGAGGAAATTCAGTAACGGATTGTTTTATATAACTGTGTGTGTGTGTGTTTTGAAGTTAACTGAAGAAATCTGAATAACTGTAACTTCTGCAGTATTATCTTTACATATCATGAAATATATATTTCATGTTGTTGGTTCATAAATTGTAAACATTTATTAAGCATATATTTTCACAGGTCCAAGATGCAGTACTGGGGAAGTGGGTGAATGACCCTCATCGTATGGATAAACGCCTGCTGGCCCTGATCTTTCTTGCACATGCCTCAGATGTACTAGAGAATGCATTTGCCCCACTCAATGACGATGATTATGAACTTGCCATGAAACGTGTGCGAGAACTCCTGGACTTGGACTTTGAGGCTGAAAGTATGAAACCAAATACAAATGAAACTGTATGGGCTGTGTTTGCTGCATTCACTAAATAAAAGTGCAGTTTATGATAAATACTGATTTATACCCTCTGGACCTTCATTTGTAAGGCAGTGCAATGAATAATCGTGCTTAAAAATGTTTTGGCTTTCAGTAAAGGAAGGAAGGGCTTTGTAATATATACGTATAAACATGAAAGGCTAGGATATGCTGGGTTCATGCTCAGGAAGTTTGTAGTGACAGATCAGTAGCTGATACAGCAGAGGGAGAACCTCATGACACTGTACACAACAGTGTTAATAACTGTTCTACAACACCCCTTCCAGTATGATTTAAATGCTCATGTTATCACCTGATAACACTTATGTAGCTGGATCAGTTAGGAGCAGGTGATGTGTACTTGAGAATTTGAAACATTGTATTGTAGGCACTGTCTGAAGCTCAGAACTCAGATTTGCTGAGCGAATAAGTTCATCAGCTGCTGTGTGGTGGTATGTTTTTATTTCAAATGTAAAGGCACTGCAATATACAGTTTCAGTAACAGTATTTTATGAAACTGTGTTTGAAATTCCTTTTGAATTATGCATCAGCGTTAAGTTTTGATGGAATAATATAATGCTATAAAGGCATGACACCATAAAATAGAAGATGTTTGTCTTGTCCTTGCAACTCCCAGCAGGTAGGGTTTACCTCCTGATCCGTTTCAGTGGCTGCAATGCACAGAACACTGTGTAATAATACATACACTGCTGAGGCTACAGAAAGACTTCAGGTTGATGGACCCCTGACACTCTCCTTCAAGCTGTTGCAGTTTGTCCTCCACCTGACTTCCCTGTTTTCGTCCTCAGTCATCTAACCATTCTGTTGACAGGAATGTTGGTAGTGATAAACTGTGTTAGTGACAGAGACTTTGATCTAGTTGACAGAGGCCTGTGGGGAATACAAAAGTGGGCAAAAAAATAAGTGAAACCTTGAGCACCACCATCCACGCCACCAACCATAGCACTTCTGTGTAAGATTCTGATGATGGTACATCACATTCAAGATTAGTAGCTTCACTGACCTGTCCATAGTCTGGTGTTTTGAAAGTAGTAGCAGTAATGAAGCGTAAATAGTGAATAAACCCTACTTTTGGGGACAGTGACCAATCCTGTCCCCAAAACATATTGTTTACATACCCTTTGTTTTTACTTCTTTTGTTAATTTTAAAAATGTCAGACTGTGGACGAAATCTTTGAAGCTCATAATCTTAAATGGATAGGATTTGGTCTGTGGCCTCAGTATAGTGAATTTAACATTACCTTTCTTAGCCCCCCCTGCTCCATTTCAAGGTAGGCATATGCACATTAAAATATGATTGTCATCAACTGCAACAAAACTACCTGGCCTTGCACTCTTTGCAGTATTTCACAGCACCATTGTATTTGGTACATATTAAACTCATACAGTGGCGAACTGAAATTGTGTGTTAGTGAAAAAAGGAAGGAAATGTTTCATATCGAGTTGTATGAAATTAATACAGCTGTATCATTTGTAAATAGCATCTGTGACTGCCATAGTCTTGTGTAATATGTTGATGATTAAGAACGAATATCACCTGTTACATTGTAATGGGAATGATGCATGCAGACACACTGCATTAAGAACTATTATATTATTATTAAAGAAATTTGTAAATAATTGTACCTCTTAATATAATTCAAGGCTTCTGATTGCATAGCTATTCTTTTCTTTGCTTCATTGTCATTGGCATTTTAATAATCACACATTAAATGGGAAGGGTAAATGTAATATGTGGTATTGTTTTAAACGGAACTCACATCAGTATTGGAAAAACCTGTTCTCTGTTGCACTAATGTATTACACAGGTGCGGTGGAAGTTGAATGTGAAGGTATGTGCATAACCTGACCATAAAAAACACTTCTTCAGTAATGTCCATGGTATGTTTCACCGTCTGCTTGCTGATACTTGTTGAAGAGCTCAGTGACAGATAGAAGGAACTAGTGATCCGAACAAGTAACGAGTACAAACATTTGAACATTGTAAGACTGTTTGGCTGTAGTGATGCAAAGTGACACTATTAGTCTTGATTGAGAGATGTGTGGTGGTAACAATTCATACTGTATTATCTTGTTCTAAAAAATAAGCATTAGAATTTTTCTGTATGTGATTTCTGTGGAATGTCACATCTGATGAGAGCTGAAGCAGTTTGTCCATGCTGTCATGACATTCTGAGAGGGATTCTAAAATAATTGATGGCTGGAGTAGAAGTAGAGGATTTATGTAAAGGATAAACCACAAATATAGTCTGTATTAGTACTCCATGGATGTGCTGTAAGGTTTATTTTAGTGACCTTACTGTGCATTATGTTGTCTACAGTAGTAATATTTCATTATTTACAGTGCATAAAAGTCATACAAGTTTGATAGGTTTGTAAAGTTTGATGGTTATGGTTCATCTAATTCCACAGTAAATAAAATTGAAGATTTAGGAATTTTATTTTGTTTTTATTAAGTTCATTTTTCTCTTTATGCAGTTCAGCTTATGTTATCCCGTCTGTTGTAAACAGAATAGCCCTATTGGGCCTAGGCCACCACCTTTTCGCGGTTTTCGAGATCACACTTGGTATGAAACCTTTGAACGAGTGATCAGTCCATCGCAGACGCCTCTACCTCACAACACACAACACTCAAAAGAGACAGACATCCATGCTCCCGGTGGTGTTCGAACCCGCAGTTTGGCAAGCGAGCAGCCGTAGGCCATTTTAGACCGCACGGCCACCCAACAATGTACGCCCCCACAAATCAACTGAAATGCAGTTCCATGCAGTAATACGATATTAAGGTTCGCGCAATGTAACCAAACTTTATGTGTGCCATTACCGTGCGGTGTACATAAGGCTGGAGCGTGTTCGCACGAAATTGTTTTCTCGCGAGTACGTTCGATTTCTCCCAAATAGTGGGTGGCGTTCAGTACATGTAGAAAAATCATTTGTTGCGAAAGACGCGTGGTCCTGCTGTATTTTCGGAATACTATGGTTTGTTTAGTCTTGCTATACGGTAGCCACGCTACTGCCCTGTACAATGGGCGGAGAGCACACTGGCCTAATCACCTTGGACGTTTGATTTCCAAGCGTTTGTCCTTCGTATGTGCACAAGTTCATTGGATGCGTTGTAACTGTGTATTTTAGTAATCAGGCAGTCGTTTATGGAAGTGGGTATATACTACTCATATTCAGAGATAATTTTCACTAGCCACGTTTCTTGCGTAGGTTTCACCTGGACGTGGGTTACCAGTAGCCTAAGCATATTTGTCAGGTGTGACTTTGCGAGTAGGCCTGGATTCATATTCCTCGTAATGTTTTTCTAATGTACGTTGAATGAAACGTTCCCAGTTCATTAACAAATTCCGCGAATTGTTTGTACGTTATTGGAGGTATAAACGGATCTCGAAGATTGAAGTCGTGTAGCTTAAAGAACAATATGTACCTTCCTCTTTAATTTTATCGTGGACCTACAAGGAAGCCCAGCAACCAATGTTCACTGTGGTTAAAACAAGATTTTGAACTATGAAGTCCAGTCACGAATTATTTCCGATTGTACGCACACCTAAGTTTTTACTAAGCCCAGGGAAGCTTGTTTGCTGACATTTTTCTTAAAATTTGTTTGTTGGACTTAGTGGGATTTGTCAAGCAGTTTTTAATTAAACACATTCTTTGCGTGTGTAGGCCTGCGATAATTTTTTCGGATAGAACCTCAAATTTTCGCAATGTCGCCGTGCTTGTAGTTGTTAAGTTACACACAATAGTCAACATATAATGCGTAGGTATGTCTTTGATATATATCTGTATTTTACTTCAAGTGCTTAATCGAGTGTTTCATTACTTATCACCATGAAACCAACCCAAGAAAATTTTCGCTTGGTTGCCATCTTGTTATGTTACATTGTACAAAAATATCGCCTTACCGGAAGTTGAATGTTTCCTCAGATAGTATTATCGTACGTAATTTCAGGCCGTAAACGTAAATGGCTCCAACATCGCGCTTATCTCACCAGTTTACGACTTTAGCATGTTACTGCTGACTAAGCATTTACAACAGTGATGGAAACCCCTGGTCCGCCTAAGTTACATGTGCGGTCCGCGAGAGTTTTCAAACACATTTAAGTTACGCTCCTAAATCAAACTGAAAGCCGAATCTGGTAAACAATATTTGAATTGTAACGGGATTCGTGCATGTTGTATGGACGAACATTCTATATTGGACACTGACAGTGGGAGGAGTGAGAAAAATACACGGAGTGGTAGGCTGAACCACCCCCTTACTCCTTCAGTTCCAATTATATACTAATAACAGCAACTAGTGCAAGTGTATTTCAGTGATAATTTCATAGAATGTAATCTATGTGTTTCTTAAAAAAAATCAGCCACAGTGAAACAGGGCAAGTTTCTCATTGGCGTTCTTCTATTCTTAGAAACTAATGTAAAGCCATAATTATTAAATTATAATTACTTTCCAAATAATTTTTACTAATAAGTAATTACTGTTAATTTTAGTATCTTAATTGCTTAGGTATACAACATTCTTTTCCTTAAAAATAAGACGCAGTGTTTAGAGATTTAAAAAAATTTCCTCTCTACAATAAGAGGTTTCTTTATACTGATTCACAGCGCAGTGGGTGACCTCCCATGGCATAGCGCTCCATACGAAGTTGCGTGAATATTGGTCAAATAAACTAACATATATGCACACAGAAAGTGTTTGTTGTTCTTAGAGGCTTACTTTTTGTTTTTAAGGAAAATGGGACAAAGGAGTTTGTATTGTTATATTTTTGACCGAGTTATCAAGGCGGGTGGTGGTTATCACTTTGCCTACCAGCTTATCGGAACAAGTGTGAAGTCCCTTCACCCAAATTCGCTGCTCGCCACCGTCGGCGTTCTGTACGCAGTCAGACAACTTTGTAGATATTTCCTAGTGCATCAGTACATAAAATTTCAAATTTAGTTTTTCATGTCATCAGGTCGACGGCTGCTCATTTGTTCGACGAAAGTTTGCGAACTTCGGTGTGCAAAATTGCAGATGACGCAACAACTACATAGATCGATCGGAATGGTCAACGGAAAATGACCACAGTGCCATTTTTGTAGGCGCTCGCGCGCAAAGTATAAATGGCTACACTCGAATCTTGCGTGGACATGTTGGGTCAGTTCGTCGCAGCGCCTCCATAGTTCCCTTTTGAAGAAATTTTCTTTGAGTGTCCAGACAGAACCAGAATACTAAGTGGTACTAACCGGTCATCGTATGCAGTTGGTATCTAAATACGTAAACTTAACTAAAGTTGGCGTTTCTTCTATTAATCCCCACCGAAAACCAGAAAGGTTATAAATTTTAGTGCTTCTTTGTACATAATTTCTTGTTGATGTCATTGTATAAGGAATCGTCCTTCTAGGGTTATATAAGGCCTCTTGGTAAGATATTACGTAACATTTTATTTCTGCGCCACAATATTCACAAAATGAAATGGGAATTTTAGGTAACAGCAGTATAATTATGTGCACATTCACGGAAATGTTACGTAACTAATACATTGAGTCACCCTATGGAAGAAGAGAAAAACCAAAAACAAAGGAAAAGTGAAATACAAACCGGAAGTCACCTAGATTTTACGTAGGTCATTTGTGAATGCAGGCCACCCACAGACTTACGAACACCAGCCAATCCTAGTATCCATTTTAATGGCAAAATTGCAGGCTTGAAGTTATAATCCGTGGTGTTAAGCTATAGCGATTAATTTTAGTTACACAAAATTTAGGCATTCACATTTAATCTAACAGACTTAGGCTTTAAAATTGGTGCACAGTCAGGGCCAGTTTAAGGCTATCCAAGTTCATGCGACTGCAAGGGGCCTCCATCATTTGGGGAGGGGGGCAAAATGTCTGGTTGTATTTCAGATTTCTGTAGTTTTCATTCACATCTGGTGTTATTTATATCTTCATTGTCAACTCAGGAAGGAATACAAGTACGTAGCCCCCCCCCCCTATTTATTTTTTTATTGGTCCAGAAATGTGTTAAACCGGCCCCCTGCTGGGCAATGGAAATTTAATTTACTGAGGTCACTGACTCGTGTTAGGCTTTAGTGGCAGAACGTTGACCGTCACACTAAACCACCAGCCTTAGCTTACGTTATTATGCAAAGTAATGTGTTGTTTAGAGTGGTATAGTAGTTCTCCTTTGTCTTCTACTGTAAGCTGCTGGGATAACTTTCCCACAGCCTTTCGTACTGTCGCGTAAATTTCTGTTGCAGTCAGCGATGGCAACCCTGCCGCGAAGTTCATGCCATCCAATGATGTTGATGTTCCGTATTTCAGTCTTATTGATGCTTGTCATACGTGGCCTTTTCCACGTTGGTGCTTCCGCCGTGGTACGCGGTTCTTATACGAGGCAGAACCTAGCATACAGGTTCTCGACCGTCCCTATACTTCCATTATGTTATATTCACATTATTTTATACTGAACTCTGAACACATCCATAAACTTTTGGCGGTATAAGCATAAGGGAGTTCCTAGAAGTCTGTATTGAGACATCAGCACAGTCTGTGTTCACTAAGCCAACAGTTACAGAATGGGTTATCTTATCGCTTTTCTACAAATAGTGGAATGGTAATCCCTAGCATGGCGGTTTTTCCCATTCCACTTCAACTGCAGTGACTAAAACACAAGTCGGAACTTTGGATCTTGACTCAGAATTCGTGGAAGACAGCACAGGCCAATCCCTGTCATGCAGAATGAATGACTGCAAAAAAGACGGTATTGAACAAATGCTGTACTTGGCGGCGTAACGGAAGTTATTGAGGAGGCCATGACAGAATAACCTCCAGTTTCACCCCAAACAAGGGGTGTTCAAACGAGGTCGTCCAAACAGGCCATACGAACAGGAGTGTCCATGACACAAGTAACGATGAAATTTGTAAGGGCGACATGATGTCATTCCTACGTGTACCGCGCAAGTAACGGGTGGAACCAAAAGCAATGTCCGTCGGCTCACACATGATGCCAGTGGCAGCAGAAGAATGTGATACATAAGCCCTCGTATACGTGTAAAAAAGACTGAACTCCATATATTGTCATTTTATGTAGTGTTGCTGCAATTACTCTGCTTATGTACAATAATCGATACTATCAACAATACGACAAATGAATGCTGTTACCTTTTTCAGCACATGGCGTTACTGACAGTGAATATTTCATCTGTGGAGCATGGCACACAACACAGCCGGAGTGATGTAGGTCAGCTTAGTCCTTATACTGTCTATAGCAAAAAAAAAAAAAACAGGCATGATAGGTCCCTTCAAGTTCTTTGATATCCCCATGTTTCACGGAGTGCCCTGACAATAATATCCCAAATTTGGCAGACCGTGGAAAGTAACTCATACTGAAAACATTATCAGCTTCAGAACTTCTATGTAATAAATCATTACTTTTAAAAAATCATCTGAGTACTTCCCCAACGGACGAAAGTTTGTTATAAAGATCTACAAGTTAGGAATTTAGCAGTACCCGAAAGACATTGACATATAGGCCAACAATCATGATTAATAAAGTTCCCCCCCCCCCAATGCCACCACATGTCCGTGTGGACTTCGTGGTCCTCCCTTCTGGGTCTGGCAGGAGTGTAACTGACTTCTGATGTTGGGACGCCCATGAGGCGCATTTACGTTGTCCCGATGATGTGAGTGGTGATAGAGGAAGATGTAGTGCCAGGAGGGCCCTTAAACCCGAGACCTCATGATTAGTAGTCAGAGACTCTGACCATTAGACCACGAGGCTGGTCTGATTAATAAATTAAAAGTCTACGTTTCCTTAACGCAAACTGAAGGGTTACGCTATAGTACGAGTACATTTAATTATCATGCTACTGAACCAGTGGCGTACCCAGGAATTTTGTTCGGGGGAGGGGTTCAACAAATTCAGTTGAGGACAGAGAAAATGGGTATCTGGGGGCGGTAGCCCCATAATCAGGGGTTATGGAGGCAGCTGTAATTTGGTACAAGAAATTTCACTTCATAGTAAAATTTTCTTAATTTTTGGTATTTTAAGACTATTTATGATGACAACCAATTTATTTGTCATTGCTAATGTAAAACAATTGCGAACCCAGGTAGTTTTAGAATTTGTTTGCCCTTTTTCCGAACATCTTGGGATGTTGGCGTCCTAAATTCAGCAATTTTTAACAGTTTTCACAGTCGGGTTGAGTTTGGCACGATTTTGGAGGACCTTCAGAATTTCGGGGGGGGGGGGTTGAACACCCCAACACACACACACACACACACACACACCCCTCGGTACGCCACTGTACTGAACTGAAAATAACTTAGGATCTTTCCTGCTGTAAACACACCACTCCTGTTACTTAGGTTAGACGTTAGTCTAGTCTGTGTCTCTGTTATGCGTGGTTACATGTTGTAACAGTGAGAGAGACAAGCCGGACGCCCTGTCCGCAACTGTTTTTAATTTTCTTCTTAGATCATCAGAAAAGTAAATTTTACGTGAATTAGGAAAGAAGGTAACTCAAAGCTGGAGCCGGCACTTGTTTTATTACAATGAATGTACTCAATTGTTGATGGTGGATTACAAATAATTATGAATAATCTGGTCGTTTAAGAATGTAGGCATGTGGGATTGAAACTTGATCTCTTTGTTTGAGGGACTGCATAAATTGAATGTATTCACAGAGATGGTGTTTAAAAATGTTACGGCCGAAGAAGAATTAATTTAGTAACAAATCACAACGTGATTCGTTGGCTGTTCAACCCCTTTGGCACAGGGAACCGACTGATTTGTCCTTTTCGTTATTTTAAAATGTTATGAAACAATAAACGGATAACATGCGAAAACTTACGTTCTTGAAATCTGAAATTAGCTGCAATCTTGTTACGTATCTTAGGCTGTTGGCTATCACACAGAACCCTCAGTCTGTTAGGCTTTTGATAGAATAAGCCTGAAAATCACAACGCAGTGCAGAGTAGTGCTTCATGTTCGGAAGTTTCCAGGCCCAGCTGCGTGGCTAGGTCTTTGACTCCCGGGACGAGTAACCACAATGGTCGACCCTAAGAGACATTATGAACTTTACAACAAAGCACATTTATTTATTTAATTTCCTTGTATTCGACTCAATAATTCGGAAATTGCTGAGGGCAGAAAATAATTTCTTACTTAAAGTATTCGCTTTGCCAACCTTTGGACTCAGGCAGTCTGGTCGGCCGCATTACTCACCCGCCATCCCCAGTAACGCCACTGTCCACATCCAAATTTATGTTCGTAGACGGACTATACTGAGAGATTTTTTGCTTCTTCTTGTGTCGCTCCAGGCAAGGTCTGCAATAGTACCTCAAATTATGTCACAACAAAATCGCTTTGATTCATTTCCAATTCATTATTCACTAGTCATTCTACCTATCGACACTACGTACCCTGAGCTACTGAAAGCTTCATTATATAAATCGAAAACAATTGAATAAATGAATTAATTAGAATCGACATACGCCTATTGAAAACAAAGTGTTAATGGAAACCGGTCCGAATTTCCTCTTCCCTTCTTATTATGGAAAAATAATTTTAACAGGCGCCGACACTAACATACAATATCCTATTGACCTGAAGTATAATCAGTAATGCATCCTGTAGCGCCAAGAGGCAGCCTGCGTGTGTTGAAGCGAAGGTCAAGCTTTAAGTCCTGTAACGAGTTCCAAAGTTCTAAGAGGTTGTGCTAGCTTACTCATGTCATCGTTATTCAGACTATATTTCATTTCCAAAGGCCTCTTATCACATTCATGACGGCAAGAAAGCCTGGTCTGTGGATGGACCCAGATCCCGAGGCCCAGAACGATAAGAAAATGCAAAGCAAAAAATTTCTGTAAGTCACTTATCTTCAGGACACCAGAACTGAATTTAAACTCTCGTTTCTACATATTTGGGGTAGATATTTTAAAAAATACTCATAATAATTCCCTAAAGAACGTCTCCAGACAGGCTGGCCCAGGTCTGACATGCCTCACTTGCATTTACGCGAAACTTTCAAGTCTTGGAAAGGTGTATCTGACAGTTTGGCTAAAAATCTTCATACATTTTCTCACTCACTGCAGGTGTCCACAGAGGGAGTTCTTGATGAATACCATCACCGTACTCTGCCAGTTGTTTCAGTTTCACAGTACGCATAGCCCTTGTTTTACGCCCGCCATGACTTACACACTTTAGTTATAACTCCCTTTGGCAATACACCGTACCCCCACTTCTTAATTTACGCCTTCTCATTTTTGGTTTAACGCCCTTTGGTTGGCTTTGCTCCATTACCCAAACTTCTACCTAGTCTTCTTGATTTCAAACTTTCGCCTTGTTCTGAATAAGTGTGTTTTATTTTGGGTAATTCCTCGGCGTCTCAATTTTATATGCCGATATTTCGGAACACTCTATCTGTTCCACATTCATAGGTAGGTGCCTATGAAGATGGAACAGATAGAGTATTCCGAAACGTCGGCATATAAAATTGAGACGCCGGGGAATTACCCAAAAGAAAACACACTTCGACCTAGTCCATTATTTTCTATGTAAAAACCATACACCACATAATAATTATCTTCTCACCGTTGACATTGCATAACATCTACACGAAGAAAATGCGGCTGATTCCCACAGTAAGTTGAACGGGTGGACACTTCTGTCAGATATTGAATGTACACTGGGTTATTAAGTGGATGAAAGACACAACAGTGTAGCGACTTAAAGCTTCAGATTCCTATTGAAAAAATGAAAATATATCATTCGCCAGGTATTGATCAAATTTCGGCAGAATTGATCAAATTATGATATAAGACAGTAAGATCTGAGATCCGTAAAGGTTAAAGGTAAAGTTTTCGCTGTCCAAACCATGAAGATACATAGGGATAATAGGCGTATAATCTTCCGCCTTCTTGACCTCGGCTGTACATACAGGTTCAACGTCACGCCCCTGAGCCGGACTGGACGATTTTGAAAGAGCAAGATCTCTTACCTTTGGCCGGATTCGAACCCCAGATCGTCCAGCCTATAGCCTTTTCCCTGTACCAAAATGTATTAATTGTACGTGGAATAAGAAAGAAATTCTTGAAGAGTGGAAGCAGTCTTCATTTTACCTTCTTATAAGAAGTGTTACGAAATGGATTGCAGTAAGTATCAAAGCATGTTGCTTTTTGTCAAGTAAAAGATTTTGTTCAGCAGTCTGCTGCAAGGTTAACTACGTACGTGGTCGGACAATAAAGTTCGCGAACTCATCGCGGTAACAGTGCTACATAACTCATTGCTGAATACCACCGTGGTCGCCTTCAAAATACTCCCCTTGGGAAGCTATGCACCGATGCCAGCGCCTAGTCCACCCTTTAAAACAATTTTGGAACTGGTTTTGTGGAATGGCCTTCAGAGCCGCCGTTGTATTACTCCTGGTGTCATCAATGTCATCAAAATGCTTTCCTTTCACTATTTCTTTTATATTCGGGAACAGAAAAAAGTCATTGTGGGCTAGATTCGGTGAATAGGCAGGGTGTTCCAATACAGTTATTTGTTTAGTAGCTAAAAACTCCCTCACATAGAGTGCCGTGTGAGCAGGTGCATTGTCGTGATACAAATCCATGAGTTGTTAGCAAAAAATTCGGGTCGTTTCCGTCTAACTTTTTCACGCAGCTATTCCAGTACTTCCAAATAGTAAACTTGGTTGACTGTTTGTCCATTTGGTACAAATTCATAATGAACAATCTATCTAATATAAAAAAGTCAGCAACATTGTTTTGACTCTTGATTTGGACCGACAGAAATTTTTTTGGTCATGGGGTATTGGCAGTCTTCCATTGTGCACTTTGCCGCTTCGTTTCAGGGTCGTATTGGTAGACCCATGTTTCATCACCTGTGATGACACGGCCCAAAATGTCATCGTGCCTATCCAAAAGGTCTGGCAAATTGTGAGTCTTCTTTGCTTTTGTTCTTCGGTGTGCTCCTTTGGGACCATTTTTGCACACACCTTCCTTATGTCAAGATCTTCAGTTAAGATTTTCCTAACTGTTTCTCTGTCGATGTTCACTTGCTCTGCTATGCTTCTGACAGTCAGTCGACGATTTTCATGCACAATTTGACGAATTTTTGCAATGTTTTCTTCAGTTCTGCTTGTTGCTAGCCGTCCTGATCTCTCTTCGTCAGTGACATTTTCTCTTCCCTCAGAAAAACGTTTCACCCACTTGTAAACTGCTGTTTTCTACACAGCATTATCCCCGTAAACTTGCACTAACATCTCTCTGATTTAGTTTCCACTCTTTCCAAGTTTAATAAGAAATTTAATGTTCGTTCGCTGCTCTAATTCAAGCTCCGACATTCTCGCGACGGCACACCAAAACACACGCAGACAGTAATAGATGCCACTGAGATAGAGACTACCATAGATCAACAACAACAACACAGCTGTGAGATGCTGATATGTCAACGTCATCAAACCATACTAAGACTTTTCCCCAGTGCTGCCACGGCAAGCACACGGTGGCGAGTTCGCGAACTTAATTGTCCGACCACGTATATAAAAAAAACATTAATATGAATCAACAATTAACAATATCTGAATGACAGGGATAAAAGCGGAAGAGAATTAAAATACAAAAATTGTTTACAGTATCATAGAACTAGACAAATCTATATTCCACAGCCGGAAGTACAGCGAACTAACAAGAAAATTACACCCTACTTGCTACTATAAAATAATCAGGACAGATTAGAAGTTATTCATAATGTTAAGTGTTAACTTTAATCTTAACAGCTTGAAAGTATAACATAACGTTATCTTGAGCCTTATGGAAACAATTTTCAAATATTTTATGTTTTAATGCTTTAGTACAGTAAATCTTAAAAACACTCGTTTAATATGCAACGAATAAAAGTGTTCATACACAAGTCATAAATTGTGAAAGATGTGAGAATCTTACATGAAATGTATAACAATTGTTGATACTATGTTTTATTTTCTTTCTTATATGTTTATGCATAGCCTGACGATCGTAAAGACTGAAACATGTACATGTAGCTTATAGCTACACAATAAATACTTAGTTGTGATTCACTAATTAACTGACTACTGGGGAGAGTCTGCGTGTATTTTAACATAACAGTTCAACTGGTGACCGAACAGACATTCTGCATGCATCAAATACTTCAAACACAAGTTTCCTCCACTCTCCCGTTACCTCGCCCCTCTTAGGCCCAAATATTCTCCTCAACACTCTATTCGCAGACACCCTCAGCCTACGTTCCTCTTTCAGTGTGAGCGACCAAGTTTCACACCGATACACAACAACGGGCAGAATTATAGTTCTGTATATCTTAATCTTTATATTTGTGGATAGCATACTGGAAGACAAAAGATTTTGCGCCGAACTATAGAAAGCATTCCTTGACTTCAATCTGCTCTTAATGTCTTTCTGAATAAAATTTTTATTTGTTGAGGCTGTTCCCAAATATTTGAACTCTTCCATCCTTTCAAAGGAGCTATTATCAATCTTTATATTGTGACTTCGTCCGGTATTCTGATCTCGAGACATGACCACGTATTTAGTTTTATCAGCATTCACTTCAACCAATCTCCTTACTACCGACTAACACAGCTTCTGTGTTTTTCTTTATAGTATGTACGCTTCCGCCCAGTACGTATATTAACATCGTCGGCATAAACCACAAGCTGGTGTGTTTCAAGCCATCCTGGTTTACCTTAACCATCCTAATGGCGTACTCTAAAACAAAGTTGAAAAGCAATGGAGAGAGGCTATCTCCCTGTCTCAAACCATTCCTAATATGAAACATATCAAACAAATTCTTGCCTACCTGGACTCTTCTATACGTTTCAGTCAGACACATTTTTATTAGCCTTACCAGTAACATGGGAATACCATCTAAATGAGAATATTATACAAGACCTCTCCTAACTGAATCATAAGCTTTCTTGTAGTCTATAAAGTGGTGATGCACTGCTTCCTTTTATTTCCATCTTTTCTCAAATATTTGGCGAATGCAGAATACATGGTCAGTAGTTGACCTATTGCGTCTAAATCCACGTTGATGATCCTCAATAATTTTCTCTACATAAGGAGTTAACCTTGATAGCAGGGTATTGGATAAAAGTTTGTACGCAGTTGGCAAAAGTGATATGCCCCTATGATTGCTATAATCTGTTTTATTGCCCTAGTTATAGATAGGTACAACGAACGAATCCTTCTACTCATCAGGCAATTCCTCCTTATTCCAAATAGAAATAATAAATTTATGGATCTCATAGCGAATTTTTCAACCCCCTGCCGTAATCAATTCTGCTGGGATTTGATCAATACCTCGTGATTTGTGACTTTTTAGCTTTTCAATAGCCAACCCAACCTCAAAGGCACTTGGCTCCAGGCACTAGTGATTCTGCTGTGTGTATTTCTGTCTGCCTAACGTCATTAACCCTATGTACATGTGACTACATAACACACGTCAAATACTATTTGGATCTGGAAAATGGATAGAGTGGGAGAGAAATCTTCCTCATTGCCGAACAGTTTCTAATAACTCCATATAAAATGTCCTGGGACTAAACCCATGCCTCCACGGTGGGCTGTAAAACAGAATGCCGATGTCCCGTTCCAGTTCATGGTTACAATATCAGCAGCACAATGCTGACCACTCACATCCATTTAGTGGTGAAGGTGAAGAAAGAAAGGAGTTGCACCTGCCAAGAGCCGAGGCAATGTCATCAGTATACCGACAAGATAATGCCTAGAGAACAGGTGTTTCCAACCTTGGCGGAGCAAGAGTTGTCCTTCAAATCGTCCAGATCGGCTATGGAGCAATGGGCACCAAAGCAAATAGGCCTGAAATTAAAAACTCACCTTCAACTTCTGCCGAGGTCAAGAAAGAGTGAGACTACACATATGCTCACCTTACACGCCTTCATGGATTGGTCAGGAAAAACTAGTTATTTTTTATGTCTGCATTCCCCATATGTCTGGACGGTGTGGTAGGTTATGAAGTGCAGGGACCATTTTATTTTTAGCTTGTGGAATTTTTTTTTCAAAGTCTGCTGCATCTTTAGGCGGCTAGCGTCAATTAAGTAGGCTTACTATTTTACGCAGTATGGAATATTCACAGTTTTTACCAGCTTATGTAGAAGACTAGAGGACGGTCCTTCAAGGCAAGCCACTATCAGTCCCACTGATTCTTTTGTTTATCATGTTCATCCTTGTCCCCGTTAGGAATCTGCCCAAGAATGTGTGTGGAGCGGCTGATGGAAACTACAAAACAATCTGGGATTTCCGGTAGTCTATAGAGCACGCCTGTGCAACTCTGTGACATTTTACTAATAGTTTTCTAATAAAAAAAATAAAAATTGCATTATTTTTTTTCTTAATCATGAATAACCGAAAGCTAAAAAACTATACGCTGCTTGCAAGAAACTTAGCAATCTAATCCACATAAACACAACACCCGAATATTTTACTATTATTCTTCTACCATGCTTCAGTCGCTCCATTCGCCATCATCAGGTAGATATAAGTACATGCATGGAAGAGGGTGTTATAGAAAGGCCTCCCACTGACAATCAACCTGATATTAAAAACCACCACATCTCCACCTTTTCCTCATACGCGATTAATGACACATGCCCGTGCCAGTTACTGACTGTGTGATTATTCAACATTTTAAAACTCCCTGGTAACTATATGTACCAACTGATTTAGTACACAAGAACTGTGTTTTTATGCCTTTCCTGCTACTGCGACAATAAACAGCGATTATTTAAATAAATAAATTTAACCATTTGGCCTTGATAATGCATAGCGTTGTGTTGAATGGAACTGGCTTTTCGTATAAAGAATGGATAATTCGGGCGTGTAAGAGCCCTGACGTTTCCCACTATCTTCGAGGATGCTAATTGTCTTTTTAATATAATAATTTGGATAACGCTTACAGAATTTTGTAAGGAAATCCGTTGGAACACATTTATTTGGAAGGTCGGCAAGAGACGGAAGGATAACATTGTGATAGATTTCACCAAGATGGGCTCTGAGGATGGCAGGTGGATAGAATTAAATAGATCAGGTCTAATGAAGGACTTTCATATTACGGGTGCTGAATCTTCTAACGCCCTTGTTATTATTATTATTATTATTATTACCATCATCATCATTATCATCCCCTTTATGCAGGGTATTTATACTCATATTCCTGAGACAAACGGTGTCCCTAGGGACTACAGCTATTATTATTATTATACAATATGTATGTCTCCTGTCACAGGCATTTCTTCCTGGTACTTCTCTTGAACCAGCGGTGATCTCCACCGCTCAGGCTTCAAACTTCACATTGCAGTACTTTCCGTATTATGTGCGATGTTCCAAGTATAGCTGTCTTTTGTAGTGAATCTATCGAGTGTTTTCCTGGTATAGTTTCCAAATTTTTCTTTAAACTTCTCGTTACTATTCCAGTG
>Ga0131853_10007592_pt1 | contig 19662 bp, 20 predicted proteins | sample TergutLab28metaG_FD_92764 | JGI IMG/M metagenome (GOLD analysis project Ga0131853, IMG submission 92764) | Labiotermes labralis P1 segment gut microbial communities from Petit-Saut dam, French Guiana - Lab288 P1 (version 2) (version 2) | ecosystem: Host-associated > Arthropoda: Insects >... | reverse complement strand
CCACCCGTTGCTCGACTGCGCCGAGAAGCTGGAAGCCGAGCTGGCTGCTGTCGCCGACGTGCCCGCGGTCTACCTGACCGCGGCCGAGAAGGCTGTGGCTCTGCGTGCGTTCGCGCGGGTCGAGGCCGAGCTGACCGAGCTGCGGCTGCGGGTCCTCGCCTGCGCCGGTGATCTCGCGGAGGCCTCGGCCTGTCGCGACGTTGGTGTCTGGCTCGCCCACGAGACCCGGACCCGGCCCGGCACAGGGCGTGCGGAGCTTGAGCTGGCCACCGCGATCGACGCGAAGTACCTCGAGGTCGGCGGCGGGATGCGGGCCGGGTCCGTGAACGTGGAGCAGGCCCGGGTGATCGTGGCCGCGTTGGACGCTCTGCCCGCTGATCTCGACCCTGAGGTGTTGGCGCGTGCGGAGGCGGAGCTGGTCGAGCTCGCTGGCAGGTTCGACCCCACCGAGCTGCGCCGCATCGGACGCAAGATCCTCGAAGTCGTCGCCCCCGAGGTCGCCGAGGACGAGGAAGCCAAAGCACTGGAGCGTGAGGAGCAGCGTGCTCGGGAGACCTGCTCGTTCCGGTTCCGTCCTCAGGGCGACGGCACCACCCGCCTCACCGGACTCATCCCCGACGCCGAGGCCAACCGGCTAGAGACCTACCTCAACGCCTACACCTCACCGCGCCACCACAGGCACCACCAGCTCGACCGGCTCGACCGGTCCTGTGACACCGCGGCACCGGCTGCTCGGCCACGCGTTCTGCGCCCTCCTGGAACACCTCGACCCCAAGAGACTCCCCGACCACGGCGGGGATGCCACCACCGTGATCGTGACCATCGACCACACCCAGCTCCTGTCCACCCTGGGTGCCGCCGACCTGCTCGGCGGCCTCGACGAAGGCTGCATCTCCGCGACCGAGGCCCGACGGCTGGCCTGCACCGCCCACATCCTCCCCGCCGTCCTCGGCGGCAAGGGCGAGGTCCTGGACCTCGGCCGAGCCCGGCGACTGTTCTCAGCGATCCAACACCGCGCCATGCGGATCCGCGACCGCCACTGCCGCGCCGAAGACTGCTCGACACCCGCCGCGTGGTGCGAAGCCCACCATCTGAAGCCCTGGTCACAAGGCGGCAACACCGACCTCGCCGACGGCATACTGCTGTGCAACCACCATCACCACCGCGCCCACGACACACGGTACGAGACCCAGCGACTCGCATCCGGAGACCTCAGATTCCACCGACGGACATGAGGATCCGTCAGGCGGTGAGGAACGCCCGGGGTCCTCGTCAGATATCCGGGATCGTCGATGATCGAGCTGTGGTCGGCATCAGGAAAATCGACCACCTCTGCCGCCGGCATCGCTGCCAGGAGGGCGTCGGTACGGGCCGGACGGATCGTCGCTTCGCTTCCGGCGCGGAGGACTCACGAGCAGCCGGGAGGCCAGACGCGGTACGACGTCGGCTCCCGCCGCGCGGGCCGAGTCGAGCGGTGTCACCAGCACCATCCGGCGTACGGCGGCGCGTCGGCCGATCCGCATCGCGACGGCACTGCCGAGGCTGCGGCCGATGAGGTCGGTACATCCGTGCTCGTCCACGACCCGCTGGCGGAGCGCGACCGCGTCCACGACGACCGCGGCCTCGGTCGGCCGCCCACCGCTCGCGCCGTAGCCGCGGTAGGCGACCAGGCAGATCGTGTGGACGGGGAAGGCACCGCCGAATGCGGGGCGCCGCTTGTCCACATCCTCGGCGTTGCCGCCGAAGTGGATCAGGCCGCGCGGCCGGCCCGGGTCCAGACGGGCTCCGCGCAGCTCGACCGAGCCACGGACGAGCACGAGGTCGCCAGGGGCGCTGCGCGACGGCTGTCGCGCGGGTGATAGATCACGCGCTGATCTCAGGGTCTTCGACCTGGGGTTTCAGGTTCTCTTCACCTCCGGCTGCATACCGTCGCGACCATGGCGAATCGCAGCTTTCCCGCACCGAAGGTGCCTGAGGTCTTCCTGCTTTTCTGGATCATCAAGCTCCTGACCACGGGCATCGGCGAGACGGCCTCCGACTTCATGGGCACCACCAGCCTCGTGCTGGCAGGCATCGTGGGCGTCGGCGGCTTCTTCCTCATGCTGTGGCTGCAGCTTCGCGCGACGACGTACCACCCGGTCCGCTACTGGACGACGGTGCTGATGGTGGCCGTGTTCGGCACGATGATCGCCGACGGGCCGCACGTTGCCCTCGGCTCGCCGTACTACGTCGACGCGGCCGTCTACTTCGTCCTCCTCGTGGGCCTGCTGTGGTGGTGGAAGTCGAGCGAGGGCACCCTGTCGGTGCACTCGATCACCACGGCCCGCCGCGAGCGCTTCTACTGGGCCACGGTGCTGCTGACCTTCGGCCTCGGGACGGCGCTCGGCGACACCACCGCCGCCAACCTGCACATGGGCTTCCTCTGGTCGATCGTGCTCTTCGCGGTCGCCATCCTGATCCCGCTCGGCCTCTGGCGCCTCGGTGCCAGCGCCGTCGCGTGCTTCTGGGCGTCCTACTCGCTGACCCGTCCGCTCGGCGCGAGCGCCGCCGACTACCTGGCCGCGCACACCAGCGGCGGCCTCGCTCTCGGCACCGGACCGGTCACCCTCGCGGGCCTGATCCTGTTCGTAGCGTTCGTCGGCTACCTGTGGCGCACCCACGGCGACGAGGAGGGCCACCACGCTCTCGCGCACGCGGAGGCCGAGCTCGACGCGGTCAGGTCGTCGGATGAGCGGCCGCAGGCCCCAGCAGCAGACGTACGCCCCGCCACGGATCTTCGCTGACGATCTCGAGTCGGCCGCCGGAGGCCTCGGCGGCCGAACGGGCGATGTCCAGCCCCAGGCCGCTCGAGCCGCGGTCGCTGCGTCCCCGCTCGACTGCTGTGTGAGGGATGCCAGGCCCCTGGTCGAGCACCTCCACCGCCCAGCCGTCGTCGATGCTGTCGCTGGGCGTCACCCGGACGGCGATCGGCACCCCCTCCGGCGTGTGGGCGACGGCGTTCTCGATGAGCCCGTCGAGGGCCCCGGCCAGGTCATGGGCGACGAGCCGTACCAGGGCGGGCGACCGGGGCAGGATCACCTCGCACGTGCGTGACTGGTCCTCGACCAGCGGACGCCAGAAGGCCACCCGCTCCCGCACGACCGCCGCCGCGTCGCAGGACGGGTGCAGGCCCTCGCGGTCGCCGCGGCGTGCCGCGCGGATCAGCTGGGTGAGGCTGCGCTCCACGCCGGCCACGTGACTCTCGAGCTCGCTGCGCTCCGGGCTCTCGGGAAGCGCCTCGACCGACAGCCGTACGGCGGTCAGCGGTGTGCGCAGCCGGTGCGAGAGGTCGGCGGCGTTCTCCCGCTCGTGCGTCAGCAGCTCCTCGATGCGGGCGGCGAGCGCGTTGAGCTCGTCGGCCACCCGCGCCACCTCGGGCGGCCCGCTGACCGGCGCGCGGGCCTGCAGGTCGCCGCGGCTCAGGGCGTTGGCCGTGTCGGCGGTGAGCCCCAGCGGCCGGGCGATCCGGCGCCCGACGAGGTCGGCGGCCAACCAGGCGAGCGCGATCAGCAGCAGCGCGACGGCGCCGACGGCGAGGTTCTGGTCGCGCACCGTCGCGGACGTCAGGTCGTTCTCGGCCGTCGCCACCACGCGGGCCCGACCACCGCCGGTCTGGCAGAAGACCTGCACGACCTGACCGTCGTCGATCCGGCTCTTCTCGGGCTGCGAGACCTGGCCGAGGTTGTCCGCATCGTCATCGCCCAGCGCCGGCTCGGGCGTCCGCAGCGCTGCGGTCCGGGCGGCTGCCGACAGCGGAGCGCCGACCTGCCTGCCGTGCGGCTCGATCACGGTCACGGGCGTCGAGACGCGGTCGTTGAGCCGCTGGAGGTACGACGCCAGCATGGCGCCGTCGTAGCGGCCGGCGCTCATGTAGTCGGCCGTGCTCTGCGCGGCGTACGTCGCGCGCTGCTGCGACTCGTCGTACGCCTTGTTGCGCAGGAGCACCGCGATCGGGATCGCGGAGAGCACGACGACGAGCGCGGCCGTGCCGACGCCGAGCACCGTGATCTGGGTGCGCAGCCTCACTGGACGGCCTCCGGGTCGACGAGCTTGACGCCCACGCCGCGCACGCTGACCAGGTAGCGCGGCTCTGCGGCGGTCTCGCCGAGCTTGCGGCGCAGCCAGGAGAGGTGGACGTCGACGGTCCGGTCGGCGCCGCCCCACGGCTGCCGCCAGACCTCGGCCAGCAGGGCCGGCTTGGTGACGACCTCGCCCGCCCGCTGCATCAGGAAGTGCAGCAGGTCGAACTCCAGCCGCGACAGCTCGAGCGGCGCGCCCGCGAGCGTCACCTCGCGCGAGCGCGGATCGAGCCGGATCTCTCCGACGCTCACGACGGCGGGTGCGTCCTGCGGCTGGCTCGTACGCCGCAGCACCGCTCGGATGCGGGCGTCCATCTGCGCCACCGAGAAGGGCTTGACGAGGTAGTCGTCCGCGCCGGCGTCGAGCAGCCGCACCACGTCGCGGTCGTCGTCGCGAGCGGTCGCCACGATCACCGGTACGTCACCGAGTGCGCGAAGCACCCCGAGCACCGACTCTCCCTCCATGTCGGGCAGGCCGAGGTCGAGGATCACGACCTCCACCGGTGCCGAGGCGTACGCCGCCACCGCGTCGGCACCCTGGGCGACAGGGGTCACGACGTGGCCGACCGCGGTCAGCCCGCGGGTCAGTGCCTGCCGGATCGCACCGTCGTCCTCGACCACCATCACCGTCGCCACGGCCCCACGCTAGTGACCTCCGGCCCGCCCTGGGGTTCCTTGACCTGCTCTTGACCCACGGTTGGCGTGATCCTGATGCCGATGCGACCACGCTGGAGAGGTGATCTACATCTTCGACGTGACCACGGACGGCTGCTGATGGGCGCGCGCGACGACGCCGGCGGCGTCCCCCGCCGAGCGGTCGTGGCCCTCGGAGGCGCGGGTGTCGCGCTTCCCCTGATCGCCGCCTGCGGCGGTGGGGGAGGTACGACGAACGGCGCCGCGGGCTCCACCGCGAAGACCACGCCCCCGGCGCCGTCGCCGACGGCGAGGGGCGGCAAGGCGCCGGCCCAGCCGCCGCTGACCTCGACCTCCGACGTACCGGTAGGCGGCGCGGTCGTGCTCCCCGCGCAGTCGCTCGTCGTGACGCAGCCCAAGGCGGGGGAGTTCCGGTGCTTCAGCTCGATCTGCACCCACGCCGGCTGCCCGGTCCAGGCGGGCCCGACCCTCGACTGCCCCTGCCACGGCAGCGAGTTCTCGATCACCGACGGATCGGTGCTGCAGGGTCCGGCCAGCGCGCCGCTGCCCGCGAAGACGATCAAGGTGGCGTCCGGTCAGATCTACCTGGAGTCCTGAGCCCGCACCGGTCACCCGGTCCGCTCACCGGTCCGGGTGACCGACAGCCGCCACAGGTGTCTCGGGTCACCCGTGGCGGCCGAGCCGATCATGCCTCGTCGCGAGGTCGCTGTCAGCGGAAGGCCGAGCTCAGTCGTCGGCCGGCGTCGCCTCCGTCGGCATCTCGGGGTCGGCGAGCAGGTAGCGCGCCAGTGGACCGTTGTGGGCGTGGGAGGCGGTGTGGACCGGCTCGGGCAGCATCCGCCCTTCGGCGGTGTCCCAGAACCGATCCACACCGCGGGCGACCCGCCGTGCCACACGGCCGCTGAGGCCGCGGTGGGGCAGGTAGGGATGTGGCCGGCTCGGTGCGTGCGACTCGGTGGCGAACAGGTGGCTGGCGAGGTCGCGACGTACGCCGGTGTCAGCGGCGATCCGCGCGACCAAGGACTCCTCCAGCCCGCACCACGCCTCCAGCTCGTCGTGGATCTCGCCCCACACCGAGGTCCACGGCGTCCGGACGCTGTAGGTCGAGCCGTACAGCTTTGCCTTCACCTGTGCCAGCGCAGCCTCGAGACGGCGGCTCTGACGGGCGAACTCGCGTGCGAACTGACGACCCTCGGGCACCTGCCGCGCCACCGCAGGAAGGAGAACGGCGTTGGCCGCCGCCACGTGACGACTGGCACTCGCCAGGAACCGGTCCGTCGCGGGGAAGCGGTCTCGGGGCCGGTCCCGCGTCGGATGACTGGCGCGGGCATGCGCCAACCTCGCCGCGAGCACCTCGTGGGTCAGTTCGATATCGGTTGTGAGTTCGTCGCGCATGTCGCAGTCCGATCACTACCCCCGCTTGCCAGTGTGCGCCCGTGTGGCGCGGATCACAAGGGCGGGCGGCGGGCGGAGCTGCCGGCCGGTATTTCACTGGGTTCCCAGTGAAATACCGAGCTCTGCAGGGAAATTTCGCGGTAGGGCCGGGTAATTCACTGGGAACCCAGTGAATTACCCACCGCGAGCAGCGAGTTCAGACCTGCGGGAAGGTCGGGTACTCCACCCCGGAGATGTACTGCACGATCCGCAGGACCTGGCAGGAGTAGCCGAACTCGTTGTCGTACCAGACGTAGAGGATCGCGCTGTCGCCGTCGACGATCGCCGCGTTGCCGTCGACGATCGAGGCGGCCCGGGCGCCGACGAAGTCGGTGGAGACCGCGTCGTTGGCCTGGGTGTAGTCCAGGCAGCGGGCCAGCGGGCCGACCAGCGAGACCTTGCGCAGGTGCTCGAGGACCTCCTCGCGGGTGGTCTCGCGCTGCAGCTGGAGCGAGAGGATCGCGATCGAGACGTCCGGGGTGGGGACGCGGATCGAGTTGCCGGTGATCTTGGCGTTCAGGTCCGGGAGGACCTTCGCGACGGCCGAGGCGGCACCGGTCTCGGTGATGACCAGGTTGAGCGGCGCGGAGCGGCCGCGACGGTCGGCCTTGTGGTAGTTGTCCAGCAGGTTCTGGTCGTTGGTGAACGAGTGCACCGTCTCGACGTGGCCGCGGGTGATGCCGAACTCGTCCTCCATCGCCTTCAGCGGCGGCACGATCGCGTTCGTCGTGCAGGACGCGCAGGAGAGGATCTTCTCCTCGAGGTCGGTCTCGAGGTGGTTGACGCCGTGGACGATGTTCGGGACGTCGCCCTTGCCCGGCGCGGTCAGCAGCACCTTCTTGACGCCGGGGCGCAGGTGCAGCGAGAGGCCCTCGCGGTCGCGCCACTTGCCGGTGTTGTCGATGAGGATCGCGTCGTCGATGCCGTACGACGTGTAGTCGATCTCGCTCGGGTCGTTGCTGTAGATGACCTGGATCTCGTTGCCGTTGGCGATGATCACGTTGCGCTCGTCGTCGACCGTGATCGAGCCGTTGAACTGGCCGTGGATCGAGTCGCGGCGCAGCAGGGAGGCACGCTTGGCGAGGTCGCCGTCGCCGCCCTTGCGGACCACGACCGCGCGCAGGCGCAGGCCGTTGCCCGAGCCGGTCTTCTCGATGAGCAGCCGCGCTACGAGGCGGCCGATCCGGCCGAAGCCGTAGAGCACGACGTCCTGCGGGCCGGGCGCCTTGCGGTCGGCACCGGTCGCTCCGACGAGCGCCCCGGCGGTGAAGCCGGGGATGTCCTCGGGCTCGCCGGCGTCGCGGTAGGCCTTCAGCAGCAGCGCGAGGTCGATCTTCGCGGCACGTACGTCGAGCCCGGCGATCGCCTCGAGGAACGGCATCGTCTGCGCGACCGAGAGCTCCTCGCCCTCGATCTGGCGGGCGAACCGGTGGATCTTGAGGATGCTGACCGCCGACTTGTTCATCAGCGAGCGGCTGTGCAGCAGGATCGTCAGGTCCTTCTCGCGCTGCAGCCGGCCGATGATCGGGATCATCGCCTCGGCGGTCTGCTCGCGGTCCTTCCAACGGTCGAAGATGTCCTCGTTGACAGTCACTGCATCCCCTCGGGGTTTCGACAAACTTGCTCGGGATCGTAGGGGAGGGCCGTCGCGGGTGCGGAAATCGCGTCCGGGTTCAGCGGGGTGAGATCGCCGACACCACGGTCGCGCCCCGCTCGTCGTCGGTGTGGATCGCAGGGGTCAGACCCGCCCGCCCGAAGGCGTCCGCCGCCGCCTCCGCCTGGTCCGCGCCGGTCTCCACCCAGACGCTGCCGCCCGGCACCAGCCAGTACGACGCCAGCCCGGCCACCCGTCGTACGAGGTCCAGGCCGTCGCTCCCGCCGTCGACGGTGACGGTCGGCTCGAAGTCCCGCGACTCCGGGGGCATCAGGCCGATCGCCGCGGTCGGCACGTAGGGCATGTTCGCGAGGATCACGTCGACGCGCCCGGCCAGCTCGGCGGGCAGCGTCTCGGTCAGGTCGCCCAGGTGGACCGCGCCGGGGATGTCGGCCAGGTTGCGCGCCGCGCAGGCCACAGCGGCGGGGTCGAGGTCGACGGCGTGCACGGTCACTCCGCCGGGAGGCAGGGTGCGCGCGAGCGCCAGCGCGAGCGCTCCGGTGCCGCAGCCGAGGTCGAGCACGACCGGAGGGTGGTCGAGCCCGTCGAGCCGGGCGGCGGCGCGCTCCACCAGGAACGCCGTCCGCTGCCGCGGCACGAACACGCCCGGGTCGATGCTCACCCGCACGCCGGCGAGGTCGACCCAGCCGACGACGTGCTCCAGCGGCTCGCCGGCCTCCCGGCGTACGACCATCGCCTCGAGCTCCTCGGCGGAGCCCGCCGACTCCAGCAGGACGGCCGCCTCGTCCTCCGCGAACACGCATCCCGCGGCACGCAGGCGGACGACCAGTTCGGGCACGGCACCAGTGTCGGACACAATGCAGGCATGCGACCACAGGTCGTCGCCCACCGCGGCGCGAGCTTCGAGATGGCCGAGCACACCCTGGGCGCCTACCTCGAGGCGCTGGAGGTGGGCGCGCAGGGACTCGAGTGCGACGTACGGCTGACCGCCGACGGGCATCTCGTCTGCGTGCACGACCGTCGGCTTCGGCGTACGGCGGCGAACGAGGGGCTGGTCTCGCGGATGGAGCTGGCCGATCTCAACGAGCTCGACTTCGCCGCGTGGAAGAACCCGTGGGCCGAGCTGGACGACGAGGCCCCGGACCGCGACGAGAGCCTCGACGGCGTGCTGACGCTGCGCAAGCTGCTGGAGACGGTGGCCGACTACGGGCGGCGGATCGAGGTGGCGATCGAGACCAAGCACCCCACTCGCTACAGCGGCCTGGTCGAGAAGCGGCTGGTCGAGATGCTGCGGGAGTTCGGCTGGCACGAGGCAGGTGCGCCGGTGCGGGTCATGAGCTTCTCCCACACCGCGCTGCAGCGCGTCGAGCGGCTGGCCCCCGAGGTCCGGCTGGTGCAGCTGGTCGACAAGCCGGCGTACTGGCCGGTGCTGAAGCGCACCATCTCCCGAGACTGGATCCTCGGACCGGGCATCAAGATGCTCGAGCAGAACCCGCGCACCCTCGACTCGATCGTCCGCTCCGGTCACGACATCCACGTCTGGACCGTCAACAAGCGCCCCCAGCTCGAGCTCTGCACGAACGCCGGGGTCAAGGCGGTCATCACCGACCGGCCCCGGCACATCCTCCGCCTGCTCGACGAGGCTGACGGGGGTCAGGCGGGCTGAGCCTGTATCCACCGATCCCTCGCGTGAGGTGCCGCGCAGTAGCGAGGGATCGGTGGGATACAGGCTGAGGGCGGCTCAGGCCCACGCGCTAGGTTTCGCGCCATGGCCAAGCGCAACCGCAACCAGTCCGCGAAGCCCCTCGCTCCCGGGGAGGTCGGGCCGCGACAGCCGTGCCCGTGCGGCTCGGGCAGGCGCTACAAGGCGTGCCACGGCGCGCCCGGCGGCGGCCGGATCTTCGTGAAGCGGCCCTTCGAGGGATTGGCGTCGGAGTGCGACATCGTCGCGCTGCGCGAGCTGGTGCCGGCGGCCACCGCTCCGATCGAGGTCAAGGGGCACGAGGACCGTGAGGTCCTGCTCTGCACGCTCCTGCCGATGGCCGCGCCCGCGATGGTGCGCGAGAGCGGAGCGATCTGGCTCGGCCTCCAGGTCCAGCACGGGTACGGCGACCCGTCGCGTGACCTGGCCGCGGTGCTCACCGAGGCGCTGACGGCCGAGGTGGGTGTCGTCGGTCTCCCGGTCGACCCGGGCCCGGGTCCGCGCCTGCAGGACCTGCTCGTCGACGAGCCCCTGGACGTCACCGTGCACGACGGGTTCGACTTCTGGGTGGCCGACATGGACCCGACGTCCGAGGTCGCCGCGGCGCTCGAGGCGGCCGACGGCGCGACCTCGCCGACCGCCCGGCTGACCGAGGTGGCGGCGGCGTACTGGACGGAGATGGGGGCGAAGGAGCACCTGCGCTGGGTGATGCCCGAGCCCGAGGACGCGCTGCTCTCCGCGCTGGCCCGGCTGCACGTGCGCGGTGACGACGTCGTCGTACCGGGTGCGCGGTTCGTCGGGATGTTCCGCGCCCACGGCCTGCTCGCCCCGGTGTGGGACCTGCCCGCGGGAACCGGTGCCGAGGCGCTGGAGGCCCCCGCTGCCGAGCTGAGGCAGAGGCTGGACGTCGCGCTGGCCGAGCTTGCCGACGGCGAGCTCACGACCGAGGAGCGCTCGGCCCGCAGCGGCCTGGCCAACCGCCAGGTCACCATCCGCTAGCCGGCTCCGCCCGGGGCGGCCCCGCAGCCGCAGCACCTCAGCGGACGACGAGACGGACCTTCGCCCTCGGGTAGCGCACGCCCGGCCGGAACGCCTTGCGGAAGTGGCCCACGAGGGCGGCCAGGTCGCCGGGTGCCATCTTGATGCACCCGTTGGACTTGTAGTCGTCGACCTTCGGGTACTCCCAGCGGCACGGCTGGTCGCCGGGTCGGTCGGGGCACTGCCGGTCGTGTGCGCCCTGCTCGGTGTGCAGGAACAGGTTGTGGCGCACGGTGCCGTTGGCGCAGCGCTTGTCGTCGAGGCGGAAGGCCCGTCCCTTGATGAGGCTGCCGGGGTAGTCGAGGTACAGCCGCAGCCGGTAGCCGCCGTTCGGCAGCCACCCGACGTTGTGGATGCAGGGGTTGCGGCCGCGCTTGCCGAGCATGCCGGAGCCGGCCCGCCAGCTCGCGGTGTCGGTGGTCCTCCAGCGCCCGTCACGCCAGCGTTGCAGCCGCCAGGACACCGTGGAGTCGTCGGGGTGGGCGTGGTTCTTGGTGAACGTGATGGTCCCGCGGACCTGCTGGTGGCCGGCCGCTCGTGCCGCTGGAGGCGGTGCGAGCCAGACCGCGACGGTGGCCAGCATGAGGACCGTCAGGGAGGTGCCGACGCGACGCATTCCCCGACTGTAGTGCCGGCGGTCGGTGGCTAGCGCCGTGTGAGCGCCCAGACCTTGAGCCGTGAGTAGCCCTTGACCGACACGCGCCGCAGCCGCCTCAGTCGGTACGCCGACGGCCCGCTGTCGTCGTCGTGCTCGGCGTCGTGGGCGTCGTGCTCGTCGTGGTCGGCGGCCGCGTCGTCGGTGGGCTGACCGCCGAGGGCGTCGTGCATGCCCAGGTCGACCAGGACCGTGCCGGGCCGGGCGACCGAGGTGAGCCGGGCCGCGATGTTCACGACCGGGCCGTACACGTCGCCCAGCCGGCTGACGACCTGGCCGTAGGCGACCCCGGCCCGCACGGCGGGGAAGTCGTCGTCGGCGTCCTCGCCGCGTGCGACCAGGTCGAGCGCGATCTCGGCGATCTCCTCGGCGGTGTCGGCCACGATGAGCAGCTCGTCGCCGATGTTCTTGATGATCCGGCCGCCGCGCTCGACGACGCTCTCGAGCGACTTGGTCTCGAACGCCTCCAGCCAGTCGACCAGCTCGCCGGCCGACAGGCTGCGCGAGCGCGAGGTGTAGCCGACGATGTCGACGAAGCAGACGCCGGCCTGGTGGGCCTGCGCCGTGTCGGCGAGGAGCCGACCGCCGGCGCTGAGGAGGTGGCGCTTCCAGGTGTAGGCCTGCAGCTCCTCGACCTTGGGCAGCGCCTCCTCGCCCAGCATCACCAGCGACTCGGCCGGGTCGAGCCCGGTCTCGCGGGCGATGTCGGCGAGCAGCGCCGCCTGCCACTCGGCCAGCCGGGCGAAGCTGCGGCCCCAGGTGCGGACCAGGCTCTCGCGGCGGTCCTCGCTCAGCACGCCGAGGTCGATGAGGTCCTGGGTGAGTCGCAGCGCGCGCTCGTCGGCCTCGGTGAACGCCACCTGTCCGGGCTGCGTGTGTGCGAAGCCGAGCTGGTGCCAGAGCTCGCGGGCGAGGTCCAGCGGGATGCCTGCGCGCTCGGCGACCTCCTCCTGGCTCATGCTCGGGCGGGCACCGAAAAGGCCCTCCTCGAGGAGTCCGAGGAGGGCGTCGTCGGGGACGGACTCGGTGGCGGCCCCGTCGTCGGGGTCGTCGGTCACGGCGCTGGGAGGCTCAGGCGAGGCGCGACTGCGCGACCTCGCTCAGGGCGCTGTGGAACGCCGGCCAGTCGGTGTCCAGCTCACGCAGCGTCTCGTCGGTGAGGTGGATCGTCTCCAGCGGGGTGAGTGCGACGACGGTCGCGTTGCGGAGCTTGCCGCCCATGATCGCGGTCTCGCCGAAGATGTCGCCGGCGCCCAGCTGCGCGATCTCCGCACCGTCGCGACGGACCGACACGGTGCCGTCGAGGATGATGTAGGCCTTGTCGGCCGGGGTGTCCGCCCAGATCGGGGACCAGCCCTCAGGGAGCTTCACGCGGCGGCCGGCGCCGCTGATCCGTGCGATCTCTTTCGGCGTGAAGTGCTCGAAGAACGTTGCCATGGTCAGACCATAGTGGCCAGAGCCCTGCAGCGGGAGGACAAAGTCCTGATCGGCCGGCGCCTCGTCGTACGACGGCGGGGCGGTCGGCGGGCGTCAGCGGGCGCGGAACGGGTCGGCGGGGTAGACGCCGAGCACCTTGATGTCGGTGGTGAAGAACGCCAGCTCCTCCAGCGCGCGCTTCAGGCCCGGGTCGTCGGGGTGTCCGTCCACCTCGGCGAGGAACTGGGTCGCGGTGAACTCCCCGGCGACCATGTAGCTCTCCAGCTTGGTCATGTTGATGCCGTTGGTCGCGAAGCCGCCGAGCGCCTTGTAGAGCGCCGATGGCAGGTTGCGCACGTTGAACACGAAGCTGGTGACGACCGGTCCGTTGCCCGCGGGCGCCGTGACCATCTCGGGCGAGAGCACCACGAAGCGGGTCGTGTTGTGGTCCTCGTCCTCGACGTCCTCGCGCAGGATCTCCAGCCCGTAGATCTCGGCGGCGAGCGGCGGTGCGAGCGCGGCCATCCGCGGGTCGCCCGCCTCGGCGACCTCGCGCGCGGAGCCCGCGGTGTCGCCGGAGATGACCGGGGTCAGCCCGAGCTCGCGGATCACCTTGCGGCACTGGCCGAGCGCGTGCACGTGGCTGTGCACCGTCTCGAGCGTGTCCGTCGTCGCCCCCGGGAGCGCCATCAGCGCGAACTGGATGCGCAGGAAGTGCTCGGCGACGATGTACGTCCCGGACTCGGGGAGCAGGTGGTGGATGTCCGCCACCCGCCCGGCCAGCGAGTTGTCTATCGGGATCATCGCGAGCTCGGCGTCGCCGTTGTGCACCGCCGCGAAGACGTCCTCGAAGGATGCGCACGGCACCGGCTCCCAGTCGGGATAGTGCTGCTTGCACACGATGTGGGAGTTGGCGCCGGGTTCCCCCTGGTAGGCGATGCGGGGCATGGCGCCAAGGGTATGGGGTCGGTTCTCGCTAGCGTTGGCGCCATGGTGTTGGGGATCGTCGCTCTGCTCGTCGCGCTCGCAGCGTTGGCCCTCGCTGCCCTCACCTACCTGGAGGTACGACGGGGCGCCCGCCGGACCGCCTCCGCGGCCGACCTGCCCGCCGACGTACCGGGGCTGCGGGCCGAGGTCGCGGCGCTGCGCCAGGAGGCGAAGGGGGCGCTGCGTCACCTGGCCGTCGTCCGCTACGACGCCTTCGACGAGATGGGCGGCCGCCTCTCGTGGTCGCTGGCCCTGCTCGACGACGGGGGAGACGGCGTCGTCGTCACCTCGATCCGCGGCCGCGACGAGTCGCGGACCTACGCCAAGCCGATCGCCGGCTGGGCCAGCGAGTCCGAGCTCTCGCCCGAGGAGGGCGAGGCCGTGGCGCACGCGCGGATGGCGCGGATGTGAAGGGGGCTGAATTTCACTGGGTTCCCAGTGAAATAGCTGGCTGTGCAGGGAAATTTCGCGATAGAACCCGGTAATTCACTGGGAACCCAGTGAATTACCGCCCCGGCTCACCGCGCCACCCGCACCAGCGCGCGGCCGTGGATGCACTCCATGGTCAGCTCCTTGCCCAGCCCGATGATGTCGCCGTCGAGCTGGCGGGGGACCTCGGTGGACGCACGTACGGCGATCTTGCGGCCCGTCATCCGGGCGACGGACTCGCCCGCGCGATCCTCGCGGCGCGTCATCACCCGCAGCACCAGCGGGATCCAGCTGAGGAAGCGACGGGGGTAGAGCAGCACCAGGTCGAGCAGCCCGTCGTCGATGGCGGCGTCGGGGATGAGGTTCATGCCGCCCTGCAGGCTGCCGACGTTGCCGATCACGCAGGTGCGGGCGCGGTGCCTGGTCCAGGGCCCGTCGTCGACGGACACATCCAGACGCATCGTCGGGAACATCAGCGCCTTGAGCCCGGACAGCACGTAGGCCAGCCAGCCGACCTTGTTCTTGATGTCCTCGTTGACGCCCTCCATGATCGCGGCGTCGAACCCGAGCCCCGCCATCACCATGAAGCTCGTCTCGTCGATGCCGTCGCCGGTCACCCTGACCATGTCGATGGCACGGTCCTGTCCGGTGAGGGCGATGTCGATCGCGGCGCGGATGAACAGCGGCAGGCTCAGGTTGCGGGCGAGCAGGTTGCCGGTGCCCGCCGGCACGATGCCGACCGGGATGCCGGTCCCGGCCAGCTCGGCACAGACCTCCCGGACGGTGCCGTCGCCGCCGCAGACGATCACGAGCCCGGCCCCGCCGACGGCCGCCTGGTGGGCCTGGCCGGTGCCGGAGTCCTCGACGGTGGTGAACAGCCAGCGCGGCTCGGACCACCTCGCCTCGGCGGCCATCGAGGAGACGATCGCCTGGAACTGCGTCACCGACTCGATCTTGATCGGGTTCACGATCACCGCCAGCTCGCGGTTGCCCGGCAGCACCTCCGGCAGCGGCAGCGCGCCGAGTGCGTGGCTCTTCGGCAGCGGGTTGTAGACACCCACGCCGAGCAGGAGCACGCCGACGCCGAGGAGGGCGCCTCCGACCACGTCGGAGGGGAAGTGGCGTCCGAGCAGCACCCGGTCGGCAGCCACCACGAGCACCAGCAGCGCCGCCGCCGCGTGCACCAGTCGTCGTACGGCGGCCCGCCGGACGAGCATCCCGGCGAGGACGACCAGCAGGCCGGTGAGCGCGGCGATGTGCGAGGCGTGACCCGACGGGAAGGATCCGCCCGGCAGCAGCCCGCCGTGCCACTGCCACGGAGGACGGGGGCGGTCGACGACGGTCTTCAACGTGGTCGTGAGCAGCAGCGTCACCACCATCACCGCCACGACGAGCACGGCCGCGCGACGCAGCCTCTGCACCACGAGCAGCCAGCCCGCGAGGAGCAGCGTGTAGACCGTCATCCCCACGTCGGCGAAGGCGATCTCGATGCCGCGCATGACGTCCACCAGCCAGGCGTGCTGGTCCGCCGACGTCGCCCAGCCGCGGGCGTGCGCATCCAGTCGCAGCAGCGGCGACCAGCCGGCGTGGACCAGGCACGCCAGCACCGCGACGAGCGCGAAGCACAGCAGGGACCACAGCAGCGGGGTCCGACGGGGACGGTCGAGCACGGCCCTGAGGATATCGGCGCTACGGTCGGTGCCATGACCGACGCCGCTCCCGCCGTACCCCTTCGTCGTCTCGGCCGCTCCGGCCTCGTGGTCTCCGCCGTGGGCCTTGGCTGCAACAACCTGGGCCGTCCCGGCACCGCCACCGAGTCGCAGGAAGGTACCGACCGGGTCGTCGGCGCCGCGATCGACGCGGGCATCACTCTCTTCGACGTCGCCGACACGTACGGCGCCGAGCCCGGCCTCTCCGAGGAGCGCCTCGGCAAGGCGCTGGGCTCGCGGCGCGACGAGGTAGTCGTCGCGACCAAGTTCGGCATGGACATGAAGGGTGTCAACGGCCCCGACGGCGGCGCCCGCGGATCGCGCCGCTACATCCGCACGGCCGCGGAGGCGTCGCTGCGCCGGCTCGGCACCGACCGGATCGACCTCTACCAGTTCCACACCCCCGACCCGCTCACGCCGATCGACGAGACGCTCAGCGCCCTCGACGACCTGGTCCGCGAGGGCAAGGTCCGCTACCTCGGCCACTCCAACCGGGCCGGCTGGCAGATCGCCGAGGCCGAGTACGTCGCGCGCCAGCTCGGCACCGAGCGCTTCATCTCCAGCCAGAGCCACTACAACCTGCTCGACCGCCGCGCCGAGCTCGAGGTCATGCCCGCCAGCCGCGCGCTCGGCCTCGGCGTGCTTCCCTACTTCCCGCTCGCCAACGGCCTCCTCACCGGCAAGTACGCCGGCGGCGCGCCCGAGGGAAGCCGCCTCTCCCGCACCCGCCAGCACCTCGTCGACGACGCGTCGTCCCCCCAGCTGAAGGCGTACGCCGACTTCGCCGATGCTCGCGACCTCTCCCAGGTCGCGGTCGCCATCGGCTGGCTCGCCGCGCAGGACCCGGTCGGCTCCGTCATCGCCGGCGCCACGAAGGTCGAGCAGGTGCAGGCCAACGCCGCTGCCGCCTCCTGGACCCCCACCCCCGACGACCTCGCCGAGCTCGATGAGATGTTCCCCGGCCCCGACCGGGTCGCCCTGTTCTGAGGGTGCTGGGTCTGAGGGTGCTGGGTCTGAGGGTGCTGGGCGCCTCAGAAGGTCGTCCGGCCGAACCTTCCTTACCGGTAAGGAAGACGGCGGCGTAGCCGCCGATCCGATACTCCGGCCTTCCTTACCGGTAAGGAAGGTTCGGCCGGGCCACCTTCGCCGGCGCCCGGCGCTGGCGCCCGGCACCGGAGCCCAGCACCAGCGGACGTGGTGATCCGGCCGGGTCGCGGGGCATCCCGATAGCCTGAACCCATGATCGACCCGCGCATCCTCCGCGACGAGCCCGACCGCGTGCGAGCGAGCCAGGCCAAGCGAGGACAGTCCGAGGACCTCGTCGACGACGCCCTCGCGGCGGACGTGGCGCGTCGGGCGGCGATCAGCACCTTCGAGGCCAAGCGCTCGGAGCAGAAGTCGATCGGCGCGAAGATCGCCAAGGCGGGCCCGGAGGAGAGGCAGGAGCTCCTCGCGCAGACCAAGACGCTGGCCGCCGAGGTGAAGCAGGCCGAGGAGGCGCAGCGGCAGGCCGAGGCCGACTGGACGTCCGCGCTGAAGCAGATCCACAACATCACCGCGGACGAGACGCCGGCGGGCGGCGAGGAGGACTTCGCCGTCCTCGAGACGATCGGCACCCCGCGCGACTTCGCCAGCGAGGGCTTCGAGCCCAGGGACCACGTCGAGCTCGGCAAGATGCTCGGCGCGATCGACCTCGAGCGCGGTGCGAAGGTCAGCGGGAGCAGGTTCTACTACCTGACCGGTGTCGGAGCCGAGCTCGAGTTCGCGCTCATCAACCTGGCCATGGAGCAGGCCCGCGAGGCCGGCTTCACCCAGGTCGTCGCGCCGGCCCTGGTCCGCCCGGAGGCCATGGACGGCACCGGCTTCCTGGAGCAGGCCGAGGAGAACGTCTACCGGATCGAGGGCGAGGACCTCTACCTGGTCGGCACCAGCGAGGTGCCGATGGCGGCGTACCACTCCGACGAGATCCTCGACCCCGCGAAGCTGCCGCTGCGCTACGCCGCCTTCAGCTCCTGCTTCCGCAAGGAGGCCGGCAGCGCGGGCAAGGACACCAAGGGCATCATCCGGGTCCACCAGTTCGAGAAGGTCGAGATGTTCGTCTACACCACCCTCGAGGAGTCGTACGCCGAGCACCAGCGCCTGCTCGCCTGGGAGAAGGCGTTCCTGGACAAGCTCGAGCTCGCCTACCAGGTCATCGACGTCGCGGCCGGCGACCTCGGCAACAGCGCGAGCCGCAAGTTCGACTGCGAGGCGTGGATCCCCACGCAGGGCAAGTACCGCGAGCTCACCTCGACCTCCAACTGCCTCGACTTCCAGGCCCGCCGCCTCGACATCCGCGGACGCTTCGAGAACGGCACCGCCCCGGTCGCCACCCTCAACGGCACGCTGACGGCGATCACGCGCTGCATCGTCGCCGTGCTCGAGACCCACCAGCAGGCCGACGGCTCGGTCAGCGTGCCGAAGGCGCTGCAGAAGTGGTTGGGCCGAGAGGTGCTGGAGCCCGTCGGTGGTTGAGGAGGGCCGCCAGCCCCGGCAGCCGGTGGTTGAGAAGGGCCGCCAGGCCCGTCTCGAAACCACCGACTGGCGCCCGAAGCTGATCGCGCTCGACATCGACGGCACCCTGCTGCGCTGGATCGAGGGTGCGGGCGCGAGCCAGGAGGAGGTCACCCCGGCGGTGCACGCCGCTGTGCAGCACGCCCTCGACGAGGGCGCCGAGATCGTCCTGGCGTCGGGCCGCGCGCCGCACAACATGACCGTCGTCGCGGACATGCTGGGTCTCCACGACCCCGACCAGCCCGACCGCGCCGAGCGCGTGTGGGTGGTCGCGGCCAATGGGGCGGTGGTCTTCCGCTACCCGCCGATGGAGATCGTCCACGAGGTCCTCTTCGACGCGGGCCCGGCCGTCCACGCCCTGCTCGATGCGCACCCGACGGCACTCGTGGCCGTCGAGGAGCGCGGCCTGGGATACCGCGTGACCGCGCCGTTCCCCGAGGGCGAGCTCGGCGGGACGACCACCATCGTCGACGACGTCGACGACCTCGTCTCGGCCCCGGTCAGCCGTGTCATCGTGCGCGACCCGGATGCCACCGTCGAGGAGTTCGAGGAGCTCGCCCGCAGCCTCGGGCTGCAGGGGACCGACTACGCCATCGGCTGGACGGCCTGGCTCGACCTGGCCCCGGTCGGAATCTCGAAGGCCTCGGGCCTGCAGTACGTCGCCGAGCAGCTCGGCATCGACGCCGCCGACGTGCTCGCCATCGGTGACGGCCGCAACGACCTCGAGATGTTCGAGTGGGCCGGACGGGCGGTCGCGATGGGGCAGGCGATCGAGGAGGTCAGGCAGGCCGCCGACCACATCACGCTGACCGTCGACGAGGACGGCGCGGCGGTCGAGATCGACTCCTGGTTCGTCCGGTCCGATCGCCCCGGTGAGACCGAGGGTGTGGTCCGATCTGGTGAGATGGGATCGTGAGCAGCGTGCATCCCACCCCCCGCAACGTACGCCGACGCGGCACCCGCGCCGGCCGCGCCGCCGTGGTCCTGGCCGGGCTGGTCTGCGCACTCGCCGGTGTCGGTGCCACCTCGTCGCCCGCCGGCGCCGCGCCCGACCCGTCGGCCGCCAGCCGGTCGGCGCAGCCCTGCACGGTCAAGCTGGGCGATCGCACGGCGGTCCAGCAGGCCGCCGCGCACACCGATGCGGTCTTCGCCGCGAAGGTCGACTCCGTGACGAAGAGCTCGGCCGGCGGATCCACCGGGCGCGCCCAGGCGGGCTCGGCCGTGTGGATGCACAAGGTGCACGTGCTCGCCGGCTTCAGCGGCGCGCCGCACAAGGGCGGCTCCGCCCAGGTGATCCTCACGCCCGAGGGCACCGGCCCGGCCAACAAGCTCGACCGTCACGGCACCTACGT
>Ga0131853_10007591_pt1 | contig 19663 bp, 16 predicted proteins | sample TergutLab28metaG_FD_92764 | JGI IMG/M metagenome (GOLD analysis project Ga0131853, IMG submission 92764) | Labiotermes labralis P1 segment gut microbial communities from Petit-Saut dam, French Guiana - Lab288 P1 (version 2) (version 2) | ecosystem: Host-associated > Arthropoda: Insects >... | reverse complement strand
CTGTATGTTCCGCTTTTCTATTTGTGTGTCAGCTGATCCTCAGAAATGCAGTTTGGTATGATATACCTTGAAACATGTGGTAGCACAAAATCTGATGTTGCATTCCCAATGCTTGAAATTCGTTCTTGCTTCTTTCTTCTTGGTGGAACACACATGGCACCGAATTCTCTTACATTCAATAAGCCAGTGTCTGTTGTGTCTTGCATCAAGTCTTTTTAGTTAGCTCATGGATGGAGTTTGTCTTCCTTTTCTTGTGGTCAAAACACTAAGAGGGGAAGGGTGTGGGGTGGCTCTGTTAGTTGTAACACTGGGACCCCCTGTAAACCTGTTAAGTACAGGTACAGTAGGTTGATAGTTTGCATTTTCAGTCCACTGTGTGATGTTGGCACCAATAATGTCATCTGTTTGATTGTCTGCCAGTGTCACTGTTTACTCTCAGCAGAACTGTCTTAGTCTTCCAATAAATGTGTGTCAGAATCTGATTCTAATACCAATTCCATGGAGCCTCAGTCTCTAATATTTTCTCCTTATAGCCATACTGCTAAATGCACTTCAACGAAATACAAAACACAACAAACCCAATACTTCCGGACTCTTGTGATTCAAGCATCAGCAGTGCCTGGCATGTCACATGTTACTGATGAGATGGAACTGACTAAAGTGTTGAGATGAAGAAAGATTAAGTATGAAACTACAGTTCAAAAAAAGTCATGAATAAATCCTTACAAAGGACATTTGCCTCTGGCCTCATTACAGTCAGCTCCACATTTTATAGCACAAGGTCTCCACTCACAATAGGAGCTATTTGAATATAATAAATCTAATAAATGAAACTTAGACTGAAAAATAAACAAAATAAAAAATGACCAACTACGCTTTGCAAAAATAAGTGGATTTTCTTCAAACTTGAAGAATGGGTAAATGGATTCATTTTCAAGTGTGTACTCTTTATTTGAAGCAGTTAACTTTAAAAATGTATGAAATACAATGGACAATATCAGCAAGTGGAAAAACAGGCATTTAAAGTGAAAAGTACCCCAGCCATCAGTGGCTACTTTGGAATTTAAATCTCTCGTACATTAAAGATTAGTACTTCCATCCCACGTACACATTTATTCTGGTTTTCTGATACATGCTACATATTGTATCCACTAAACGAACTTCATAACTTAATATTTTAAAACAGAAACAAATGCAGCTGGTACCTACTTGTAACTGGTGTGTTTGTGTGTAATTGTGTGTAAACGCTAATTCTCCCACATCACACGACAGGACTGATCATTACACTTAACTCATTTGATCCCCTGTCATGCAAACTGGACACGCTGAAAACAAAGGTACTCACCCGCACTTTTGGATTCTTTAGCCGCTGAAAGTAGCGCTCAAGCTGAAACAAAAGAACACAATATGTGACTACAGTGTGTGACATATCCAGAAGCAACTGTCATGCATTCAGCTGGTACCTGAGGTAAACCATATGCCTACAGAGTTTCTAAATGTAAACACCTCACCCACAAACCCAAGTCTGCTGTTGAACATTGACAATAACAGTTCACTTGTTCAGTAACTCATACAGCATTTCCCTGCCAATAATCCATGGCTTATTTACACTGGTCCAGGAATTCAAATAATAAAAAATCAGCAGCATCCATTCATTGTCCAGGATATGGACACTGTCAATGTCAATAACACAACAATCTAAAATTTGAAGAAGAGAGAAAATCACATTAAGAAGTTAGTTTATGCATAAGTACTGGGACCAATCATATGCAAGAACTTTCCCACAGTACCTGCACACACTTTAACAAGTCTTGGCTACTGTACATACTGATAAAAGCATACAGTAAATTTCATAATATCTCTGGGTGTGCACTGTTAGGTCCATGGTACAAACAGGAAATAGAGAAGTTACATTGCTGTATGTGTATTAGATAATTGACTGTAGTGGGAAAATAAAAAGTTCATAAACAGCAAATTTATATATCTTTTGTTCCTTTTACTGATCAGTAACTCCTACAAACATTAGACAAGGTGCAAAACTATGCAAGTTTTCAGGTTTTCAATGTGTTCTACTTAAGGTCTTTATTCCTCAGAGTTGTTGTGACTATCCAATGACAAAGAGCAATATCCCAGAAAAACACAGACCTCAATTACAACTACTTTTCTTTAGGTTATGTATATCTGCAGCAGATTTCTGACAAATTGTTTTATACACCGCTATGTACAATTTTGTTTTCACCAGAAGCTAACAAGCAGTTGACTTGCAGCCACTTTAATTATGGCTGTATATGGAAACACAGTACACAAGTGGGTGTAGTAAAATGAAGAAAGCGGCTTGGGACTTCGTATATGCCCAGCCCTTGTTTTACACCCATTTGTTTTATGCTTTTTTGATTTAATGGCCCTTGCCAATTCACACAATTTCTTAATTTGTGCCCTCTCATTTTCGGTTTAATGGCCTTTGGCTGGCTGTGTACTGATACGCTAACTAACCCCTTACTCATGATGGGCATCCCAGCATTTTTATGCCTCTTCAATTTTTGCGCCCTTTTCAGGAACATGACTATGGCATGAAACACAAGCTGGGTGTACTGCATTATGCAGTAGAGTATGTCAGCCAGGAATGTTACTGTTACTATTTCAGTGGTCCAGAAAATAGAAACTGTTAAGAACTACTACAGATATTCACAAGACATGATCATTAAGATGGTGACCTCTTAATATTCTCCTGGAAAAGCCTGAGAAAAATTGTGACAGATATCAGTCTGGCTAGCCAGGTTTTAGGCTGACAATCAGATCCATGAAGAAAGGCTAACACTACATCATACCTTGGTGCGATCGATAATGTGTAAATAGTAAGAGACAGGTTTGCCAGTCCAGGAGACAGATCCCCGCAATGGAGACATCTCAGAGACATGCATGATGGTACCAATGTCTGGAAGCAAGAATGATATCAAATGGATTATATTTCACATTCAAAAAATAAGTAAAACACAGACCTACATATCACACTACCTACACAGCAAACATACATGTCTGCATATGCTGACACCATAAAAACTATGTTTTTCTCTGCTACAGTGTGAATGAACCACTTAATCTTGAGTGCCTGTCCGCACATTAACATCTCACAGGTTTTCAACACCTAACACATCTCCAAATCAAACAAGGAAATAATATGACTAAGAAGTTCTTCTGAACCAGCAATTAAACATCAGTCTCCTGGGATGTGAACTCCACATACTTTGGTAGATGGGCATAAATATTTTGAAGAACTTGCTGCCTTAATCTTCAGAGCTGAAGATGGAGGCAGCTGTTTCCTCAGAAATATCAGTAAGTATCTGCTGAATGATGTGACATCACATCCCAATACAGCCATCCTCTCTAGTCCATCCAGGACAGGCACTGGGGTGCACTTGCATTTGTCAGTCAAGGTCAAGAAATATCAGCTCTGTGCCTACTGACAAATAATGAAAAAATAAAAACTTCACACTTACATAATTCATCAAATTATTAAATAAACAATACAAAGTGAAATACATAATGAATGTAATGCCATACCAGTAAGCTAGAAAATCACAGTGCACTGGCACTGGTGTAGCATGCAGAAAAAGTAATGTCCACTTATGTGATTTAGCACAGAAGCATGTACCAAAGGTTAAGCATGAATGGCACAGCCAGATCAACTGCAACAGAAATCATACAAGTGCAGCACCTGGCTGAGTAGAGATCTTTCAGCAAAATGTAAATGTATGGCAACTGTCCTGCAAGAGTAATCGTTGCCACCACAACCTAAAAATCCAACAAGAAATTAAACAGTCCTTGGAGACCTACAGACATACACATGAATGAGCACTTAGTGATATCAATCAAGGGTCCATACATACATCCACATTACACACACTCAGTAAAAAAAAAAAATCCCTGCAGTCAAGTGTGCAGGTCCGGTGCTGTTTGGGGAACGCTGACTATGGGATGGATTAGAGGGCAGCTACTGGCTGGAGCAACAATGATGTATATTAGCACACACATACACACACACACACATCAAGCAGTTTGAGTAGCATGTAGTAAGTGAATGCACTCTGCACTGAGTGCTGTGTATGTTGTGATAATATTCTAAACATAAATACGTGCAATTTGAAGATGTCACATGTACATAGACAGGAGAAAACTGTTCACACTGAAGAACAGTAAGTCACCAGTCAGTGTACTAAATCTGTGAAGAAGAAGCCAACAGAAGCAGCTGACATTTCTTCTGGCTTGTGCAACAGACATGGCAGCCAGTTGCATGTGTCTGTCTGCTGCTTTAATTATAAAACCAACAGTTGAAAAGACAGTGATGAAAAGGGGACACTACCTCCACCATGTATGCCAGGAAAACACCAGTCTAGAAGTGACAACAAGTATTTACCCACTAACAACTTTAACATGTCAATGATATGGTTGACTGCAAGAATTCTGCATAACACAGAAGAATTATGAAGATGTCCCAAGCTACTCTCCACAATTAAACAAAAGATTACATTTCCACGAGGTGGATATTCTCTATGGAATAATTTGCACAGCTCAGGATTTAAAAGTGCAGATTAGAGAAGAAGATATAAGATGAACCTTAAGGTGCTTTGCAGTGAGGGCTGACAAAGATGGGTTGACAGTAACCACACCTTCAAGAAGTGCTGTCAGAGTGAATAAGTAGGGTGGAAATGCTAGGAAAAGGCTCATCATGGTTCACACCTGATTGCTTGCCTTGACTGAGCTAGTGGTGACTGCCACTATCAGATGAACAGTACAAATTTTCAAATGGGGGCAAAAGAAACACTGTTAAGATAATTGCCCTCCACCCCCACCCCAACCCATTCACAATGCTCCATTGTATGGTTCACAAGCAGATGAAGGCCCAACTACATGTTCAGTTGCATGTGAGACATCCTTGTGACTAGAGTTACATGGAGTTTTCTGTAACTGAACTATGAGGAAAGATCAGCTGCCTGCCTTCATTCTAACAACAAAAAACCTAAACAAAGAATTTTCAAAACTGATCACTTGCTAATATCCATGGTCACACTGTAGTGAGGCTGTGTCCATACATCTGTGACCTTACCCCAACCAAAATAGCAGGGTCTATGGTAAAGAACTGTGTTCATGAGATAAATGGGACAGGGCATCTGTCTCTGAAATGACTGACAAACTTGACAGCAGAATGGACTGCAACAGCAACTGCAGAAGAATGGAAAGGACACTGCCGGCATGGGTTAACTAGTGGAACAGCAACACTGGGACGGTGGCAAAACATGATCTGCGTGTAGAATGGTATGGCTATTGTACTGTGAAGCAGACACATGAAAATGTTTTTAAACAATGCTGTTCAGATTATTAATGGCTTATATGACTTCCAATGGCCATTTCTTACATAGCCATCAGAAGTGTGGATGACACTCCCTCATGTGATGGTGGGAACATTAACAGTTACCAGTGGTTGAATTCATGCGTAAACTTGTTGAATTGTTGGTACAATTGTTTTGTTGCCCAGAAAAAGGGATTTTTATTTACTTTCAGGCAAATGGAACAGAACTTCCCTAATAACATATAAGTATATTGCTTGACTTTCTTACAGTCTGACTTCCATACACAGTTTCAGGAATGAATTATGAACAAAAGTCAGACACTGCCGACATAAATCAAGGATATGAACACACATCCACAGCACAACCACTCAAAAAAATAAAGTGAGGATATGTACCTACATCCACATTATGAAAACTTGATGATATAAACAGGCACTTACCACTAAGGTTGCGGTCTGTGATGCGGAAGTTGAGAGGGCAGAATGATTTTGATGACACAATCCGGGCACCATCCTTCAGGTCTGCGAAGCGTTCTTTCAGCATATGGTCAACAGTGGGGCCGAATGCAAAGTTGTTTACAAAGACAATGGTGGCACTAACAATTTTCTCACGGTGTTCATCTGTCAGGAAATCTCCCTTGATGAGGCGGTAGTCACCATACTTCTTACCATACCAGCGCATCCATTTGCGAAAGTGTACATTCATGCTCTGTGGCAAAAAAAGTTGGGTAATGTTACATATGGCTATGCTGGTAAGAATCATGTGCTGATGGCATAATGTTTTATGTTTTTCCATGCACAGAACGCCATGCATCTTGCCACTGCAATATGGCCTCTAAAACTGTCAAATATCTGAGTCTTATCTTACCCCTCTAGTGGTAGAGCCTGAAACAGAATCAAAACCACCAACAGTAAGACAAGGATGCAGCCTGTATCCACTTGTAGAATGTCCGGCCAATATTGATAACTTAAAACAGCAAATTATGAAATGTATGCAAGGAATCCCCCCAAAACTGCTATAACATGTTATGACATCCTTTCCGCTGCAATTGCAGGTTTGTATTGAATGACTTGGTGATCACCTGCAAAGTGCTGTATTCAGACATTAATAATTAACATGAATTCTCAAGGACATGTATCCACCAGTGTAAATAACATTTTTTCCACTTTGCCTTAAAATATTATTTCATTTCAGAAACTGTTAGAATCTTCTGGTTCATGGTGTACCATCAACACACCAATACGCTGAACAGTGAGTCTGAGGAATGACTAGAGTGAGCAGCACAGTGTCTGCACACAACATACAGTACGACTTCTGCTACAATAACAAAATCCGTGGCACTGAAGCGGAAGAATGACTGTAATTATCATATACATAAATAGGTTAAATACACTTCAGTATTTTCGAGGCACAATCTTTACAATTGAAAACCTCATGTGACAAACAATAAAGATTCAATAAGAATACTGTAAGTTTTAAACAACAATGGGACAAAAGTATGTGAAGAGATATTCAATTAAGGCTATAAAAAATAATGGCTATATCAACATTTATGTTGGGACTACAAGGCATGGACACTGGAGGATGAGCAGACATAATTCCTCAGACCACATGTGACTGCATCTAGAAGACAGCATATACATAATGAAGTACAGCAATTACAAGGCATGGAAATATTGTGAAATACACACAGAAATACAGAGAAATCACTAGAAACAATGGAAAGTAGACATGACTTCCTAACTGAGCATTTTATTACAGGATCAGAGGAGCAAAAGTGTTGCAGACACAGAAAAGATGCCCTTGGCAAGTTGTGAGCCTTGGAATGGGTCACACAGCCATATCTCTGGTAAAGTATAAAGGAAAGCAAGAAATAAAAAAGCAATAAAAAGGAAGAATTCTGCAAAGCATATATAGAAAATGCATGTAGTGTCACCGCACAGCAAAACCAATTCACAAGCCTAATGACAAAGACTTTTGAAACAGTTTATACTGTAACATATACAGTGTTTACATTGTATGACTTTGCCTAAGCCCAATATAAGCAATGAACTGTTTTTATAAACATGTCTGCAGCATCAAAATCTGAATACCCACCATCACATTTGAATAGGCATGCGGCATAAGGTAAAGCAGTCCCGTTACAGGCCTGGAGGGACCCAGAGGGTTCCAAGAAGTTAAGGTTCCCAGATTTCGTGACAACGGCACAGGATGGTGGTAGGATGTCAGCCTTATGCACCGGCCGCCTTTACCCCCAGGAAATACTCCTGGTACTCATTTCTGTTAGAGGCTGAGTTGACCCCAGGGCCATAGTACGATCGAAAGAATTTTATATCAATGAAAAATCCACTGACACTAGCTGGGATCGAACCAGCGACCTTCCAATTTGTAGCAGAGCACCTTAGCCACCGTGCTAGCGCTGTCCCCCAGACGTGCGACATACTCGTATGAAAATAATGGCTTGAATTCAAACAAAAATACACAGATGATTTTATATTTCATGGAAATGATTCAACTAAATATGAAAACAGCAACTAGAACAATTAAGCATAGGATTAAGATGCCATTCCATTTGCTGACAGAATGTATCAAGAAACCACTGCCATGCACCCCTCTTGATGTATAAGGAGAGGGTAATCACCTGTGAAAGCAACTTACCTCTGCATACTTTGATGGAACCTCTGCCCTCTCAACACCAAAACAGATCTTGCATGGAGTCGCAGCTGCCATCTGGAGGACGACCTGACCAACACCAGAACCCAGGTCCACAAAGATATCATCTTTCGTTATCTCAATCTGATCAATCATCTGACAGACAAGATCATATGATGTTTCTCCATACACCTGTAAACCAAAGAATATCATAACAAAACAGAAAGGCTACAATGGGTGGCAAATGGCCATCCAAACACTACCCAGCATGTCTTCATAGTTCCCATGTAGCAAGCAATTTTATAATGTTGGATACATACACCAGGTGGCAGTAAAACCAAAACCATGTTGTTAGGATAGAGTCATTCTTAGCAGTTATGCATACAGTGAAATTTGTGGTACTCAGCTGATAGATATCAGATTACAGTCTTCTGGGATGCAAGGCCATGCAGCTTGGTACACAGGTACTGCCATGTCAGCAGAATGATCTTACTTATTTACCAAACTACATGGTGTCCAACCCAGATGAAGGTTAACTGAAGGCATAATGTACTTATAAAAAACTTGCTGCACCAGACAATCCATTCATAGGCATTATTTGTATCCTGGACATCTGCCATCACCTACAGGTAACACAACATTTCAGGTGTAATTTCTGCTTCTGTATTCACAGAAAAGAGAACCCAAAAACCAGCTCATTCCAACATATTACATCCCCCACCCCATTCTGCCTGATGACGGCAGTCCAGCCAGCTTCTGCAATATTCCATTTTTAATACAGACCCCAATGGAAAATAACCAGTTTATGAAAACAGATTAAAATGTGCCTTTGTTCAAAAAATCAGAGATGGTCCATTCTTGGCACTCAAATCATGGTGCCTACCTAATTGGTGGATGGAAGAAAAACAGATCTGTAATCCTCAGTTCATGAAAAACTCTCAGAAAGAGCAGACTTCACTCTTTCATGTTCCATGCTGATTTACCTTTGCCATCCCAACAAGAACAACAGGAAGAGTTCTGTGTACTGTCGCCAGTTGTTACACTGGATGCAACATCTGTACTAACCAAACAAAACAACACACTTAACATCCAGTAAACAGCAATGTCTAACCTCGGGTGAGAAGGGCTCATACTGGTTGAGCTTCTCGGGGTCACTGACGGCCTGGTTGTACACCTGTTGCAAGATATGGCGCAGAAGTCCCCGTGATGGGTGCTTGTTCAGCCTCTGAGCTGGCAATGACGTACCCTTTTCCTACAACACAGTAAGTACCACCAACTTTGTTAAAAAAAAAAAATTAATGTAAGGTTGTTCTCTTCTTGTCATTCAGTGCCCAGTGTCTAATAGGGACATGCCTAGTTTCTTTGTTTATTTAACAACACTTTCATATATAAAAACATAGCAGAAAAACCTCTTACTTATTTAACATTAATGTAGAATATACAGCATCAAACTGTAAGTTGATTAGTTAGTAAAGAAGAAATTGTAAAGAATATGCAATGAAGCTGCCATGGCACAATATGAAGTGCTACACTGACAAGTGCCTACACAGACTGAGAAAATCCAAGGACACATTACACAGGAATGAGCCTTCAAGATCTGAAACTTGGCCATCCCAAATGAAGGCCAACTGTACTAACCACTGCATAATAAAGTGTGGTGAAACAAAGAGGTCTGTACAAATATTGGCTGCTATAGTATGTGACTCTCTGACAGAGGCAGCAATCTCCTACAAAATGTTGTTACTGATGTGCAAATCCGCAAGACCGTCAGGTCTCAAGTGACAAAAATCATCAGTTACAGATATTTCAGTAACAAACAGACTCGAGAAAACTAAGAGAACAGTAGATATGAGACAAGCAATATTGATTACAATTATCTGGATGACACCATGTATTTACTTATATTTATTACACGCTGTAATGTTAAGAAGTTCTACATCTTGTCCACAGAGTATATGTGTGGGGTGTGTACGGTTCTCACAGCAAAGGGAGCAATGCCACATTAGCCGCTTGCCTATCACTACAGTGGCCCAGGGACAATCCCAGGCCAGTCCACATGCAATTTGTGGCCAACAAAGTGCCACTGGGGCAAGTTTTTCTCCATCTACTTAGGTTTTGCACCACCAGTATTTCCACCACTGCACCACATTCATACTTCATTCATCTATCACCTAATCACAATATAATGGGAAACAGTTTCTCTAAAAACAATTAACCAGTTGAACTTTGTAATGGTGACTGTGCTGTGTATATTATTTACAAACGCCTGGGTCTTTTAGGGTTAAGGACGCCTCCTCGACTTCACAGCGCATATGGCGTGGAAAAGGAAGATAAATGTGCACGATAAATATGACAGGTTATGGCAGGAAGTGGCCGTATACTGCCCAAACATCTGCCCAGAAAACTGGGGGAGGAAGTTATAATTGAAGTAGCTGACCGCGTGGCCAAGAAAGAAACCCTGGCCTCCCGAATACGGAACATTCGTTGAATCAAGCTCAGTGGAACTCGGTATGAAGGTAGTGTTCAAATGACACAAGTAAACACGCAAGGCAATGTCACGCTGATTACCATATGTTGCTGGGCCGGTCACCAACCTGACCGGCCGGTGAAGAGAATGGGGCTCTGTCACTTGGGGCAGATTGGCAGCCCGTGAAGCTGACCACTCTTATCCCATCACTGCAGCAACAACGCAACACGGCAGTACACTGACAATTAGATGATGAGGCGCTAATGCATAGGACAGTTGCGAAACCCACCTACAGTTTCACATCAAGGCAAACAGCGTCGTACTCAATAAAAATAAAGTGATATACCCCCGGAGATAAAACGGCCGAAGCATGAAGCTAACCACTCAACTGTGTCTTATTAGAGGTACGAAACTTAAAGCAACAGCTCCAGTGAGCCAATCTGCGTGTTTTGCCTCCGAAATTATTCAACTGTTTTCGACCAAAATCTCAGGAATTCAATTTTTAAATTCGTATCGGTCCAATACCAGCCACGCCAGGAAATTCCCCGCGCTTTACGGAACGTGGAATTCAGTACGGCGTTCACAAGAAGCCACTTGTGGTCCCCATCCTGAGCCAGATAAATTCAGTCAACACCCTCTCGTCCTATCTAAGATCCATTTTAATATCATGCTCCAAATGGTCTCTTCCCTTCAGGTTTTCCAACCAAAACACTGTAAGCATGTGCCGTCTCGCCCATGCATGCTGAATGCTTCACCCACCCCATCCTCTTCCATCTGATCATCTGTTTCGCAACCAATAAAATAATGAATCTTCTCATTACGCAGTTTTCACCAGACTATTGATCTTAGGGGTGAATACGAGGTGTGCCCAGGCACACCCTAAGTAGCAGTAGCTTTGCGTTAATTTAATCGCATGATAACACTCTTCTTAAAGTATGGATTGCTATGTTACTTTGTTCGGTGAATAACAGTAATGTCCTTTATGATCGAGAATTCAGTAGACGTTCACCTCTTAAAAAAATGAAAAATAAAATGTCCTGGGGTATCCTAATGAAATGTGCCGAGCGCAGACACACACACGCGCGCGCGCGCTCCGCACACTCCTACCCTCTTAGCCCCAAATATCTCTCAACGCCCTGTTCTCGGACATGATGAGCGTAGGTCCCTCCCTTAATGCGAGACACCCAAGTTTCACGTCCCTACATACCATTTAGTATAAACATGTATCTGTGACTAGGTCCTGGCCTCATTCACTATGCCGGAGATATGAATGCAAAACATGAAGAAACCCTGTCAGGACAGCCAGTCATCGGACCCATATATGAACCTACAAGCTCTCTAAAACGAAGCAAGCGTGCTACACCATCATGGTTCGCTGGCAGCAAATGGCTCTACATCAGCTTTTGGCCAGCCTTTTCGAGTACAATGATGCAAAGACGTTGTGCACACTGACACGGCTCTCTAAGAGTAGAAGTTGTTCCTATACATGCCATGAAGGCATAAAGGTGAAGCTGACGCAAGCTCCGATCATTTTAACCCCTACACAAATTGGAGGCGAGCAGTCTGCCTCACGCCTCGGCCGATTTACAGACGGGGAAAGAGCCCCAGCTACTCTCTGAATAGGAGGTTGGGTAGGCCCAACAGCCAGTCTGGACATTTTGGGAAAAAGAGCAAATTCTTACCCCGCAGGGATATAAACCCTGGATCCTTCAGCCCACAGCCTAGCCAATACACCGACTATGCTACCCCGGGCCTTCTAGACTCCGTTAATTAAGAAAATATGCAATGACATGAAATTACTGTAACTTCAAACCAGCGTTAAGTGAATTCAAGTGTTGTTAATAATAATAATATAACGTAAAATACAAAGGGCTGGATGGAGTGCAAGACATGGTGCGAAGTTATGTGAACTATTGAGGTTTTTGTAATAATCTCACGCCTCCTTTTTGAAAAGGGAAACTAAAATGGCGGACTGTGAAGACGGCAGTCGTCTGTGATGGACACTGGGCAGGCCTGTAGTCTCGTAAAAATTTCGGAAGAACCTACTGCCTGCACCTTCCGCCCTACATATGCAGGCAGCAGGTTCTGCCAGAACAGTATCCTTCACGACCGAAAGTGATTTTTAAAGTGAACACATTACTGCGAAGCTGACCTTTGTGAATGGTTGCTCCAGGACCGGGTTTGATGCCAGGCAGCATCACGTCTGCCTGTATTTCCTCCTCTCCATCATACTTCAATTTCTCTTTTCTTCTCTACTCACTCTGACAGTGTCCGAATCTCTCCTTCATGCCCTCCCTATCGCCCTTTTAATTATCAGTATTCCTGATTCCTCCTTCATCCCTGTATCTCCATTCCCCATTTATTTCTTCCCAAACCTCTCTGCTCTCACTTTCGCTCTGTCCTACGTGGTGTCATCAGCGGGAAATAAAATGACATGCGTCGCAGCCAGAAGAAAGTGACGTCAGTGCTCGAGGCGAATCGATTGGTGTCCCCCAGGGTCGCGTGCCATGCACCACAACAGATCAATACGAGGGTCAGTGGCGGGCAGATCGACAGAATACAGTGGCGTGCCATTTATATAACAGAACGCCCCGAGGTGCTAGGACAACTGCATAACCCGACGATCCATTTCCAAGATCACAAAAGCCTGTTAACTCCACCCATCCCGGAGCCAAACGAATCCATTCAACGCCCTCACATCATGTTCGTTACCGTCCATTTCAATATTATCCTAGCACCGAAGTTAGGTCTTACACGTGGTGTCTTCGCACCATGTTTTCCGAAAAAACTGTACACCCCATTTCAAATCGTCCACGCGTGCTTTATGCCCATCCCCTCTCACCTTCCTTGATACGATCATCCTAATAATGTTTAGTGAAGATTACAAATTATACAGCTCCTCACAATGCAGTTCTCCCCTCTTCTCCGACAAAGTCACATATCACGACCATATGGGATGACGCTGTACAGTTTGGTAGATAAGCTATCAACATTTTGAAGAAAGATGCTGCCTTTATCTTCAAGGTACTCTTCTACACTTTAGAGTTTGCAAGTTTCTCCGCAAAGGCAGCACCTGTCTAACTAGACGGCGTCACATCCCAAAAGACCAAATCTCAGCATTCACCTTCAGTGTTGTGACGCACAAACCCATACAACAGAAAATAGGACTCCTAACATTGAAATTAATATTAATGAATGGCTGTGAACATCGGCGGTCTTTCGTGAAGTCAGCAGTGGCAATGATCATACAGTCATGACTCAGTATTGCAGGACACTCCATCAGATAAGGCCACGGCTATCGCCTACACAAATCCATGCGCTGAATGGGTGACTTTTCAACTGTCATGAGTTTGAGTTTGTTCCCCTCACCTACACTGTTACCAGTTCTGCTTACAGATTTACAGCCACCGGTAACAGGGACAGCAGCGTGTGTCCGATTCCATATATACCTCTGCGTATTACTAATGGTTCAGATCATACAGCTCTGAATATTACAGCGATTAGTGAATGGGTGTGAAGGAGGCGGTCGTGTCGTTGAATGAATATGGCAGGTCTTCCGCCGGACATCAGAACTCGGGACAGAATACAAGCACTCTTCGCCGTCGGTCCAATAGCCAAGTGTAACGCGTCGCAAGAGGGCAGTGACCGGCAGGGTATATTTACCGCGCGCGCAGCTGCTATGGGATAACACTGGCATTGACTTGTGTTTATACGCCTAAGCGTGATAGGTCAATATGGGTACACGCACGGTACAAATGCCCCTTGTAAGCTCGAGGCTGATCTCAGTAATGTGCAAAACTCCAGTTTCTACCCTAAGTAATTACGGTCTACATTACAAAAACCAGAGGGTTAACGTTGCTTATAGAAACAGTCTCTGTTGTGATAATCATACCAAACACATCGATACATCTTATAAACAATAGGTGTGGGATCAGTCAATAACACAACAATATCTAAAAAAGGTGTTTAATAAAGGATGAAGTAAACTACATGTTTCGGCCTAATAAAATGTACGGTTTTTTATGTTAAAGCAGAAGTACCTATAGTCCTCACTGCTTTTAAAAGATTTAATTAATTAACTGAACACTGCGCACTGACCATGTATGGAGGCAGTTCTGCGCATTATCACACTCGGTGGTCAGCTACATTGCCAGTGAAACAGTTTCCAGTACGCATGAACATGCCAGCAGCAAGTACCAGTTTCGGTATCGAGTTCCAGCGGTCGCTTCGATAAAGGGGATTCTACGGACCCAGAGCCAGTCGGGAAATAGAGGTGTGCACCAGCCGGAAAACGAACCTGTATCTTCTAACGCCAAACAGTGATTCACAAAGTGCACAAATAAACCTACAGCTCGGCCCGCGTAAGTCAAAATGCCAAAACTGGATGCTGCAAGCGTATTATGCATTGACTTATGCCTTGCAATTCCTCTTATACGGAAAAGAAATCAATTCACCCGCCTGTCTGGTCCGTCACGTCAGGACGACGAGTATTATTATTTTTATTATTATTATTATTTAATGTGCTGATTCTGTTATATGAATCTTTCTTTGTTGTAAATGTTGGATTTTCTAGTGTGTGTGTGTGTGTGCGTGCGCGCCTTATTGTAATTTTTGTTGCATTATGTTGTGCCGGGTTTCTAATTGGCCACTGTGCTGTCAAACTAGCACGCTATTAACAGATAATGGAATATGCGAGGTCGCCCAAGAACTGTACGGACACTGGCCAATGCACGCAGATGCCGCATATGTAGGTGCGGAGAGAGAACGGTGGGCATATCGTACGATAATTGGAAGTATATGTCTGAGTACTTCTTTAACTATCAATGATGTCCATACCACTATTCGCGGAACACTACTATTTCCAGACGATCGTTATGCACCTATTGTGCGCGTTACTACGAGGCGAACATGCTTGGAATCAGTAGATGCCCTGCGCCACTGGATGACGACGTAATCTCAAGAACCAAACGCCCCAGGGCATATAATGTATAACATACTCTACATGTTTAACGGGAATCACACTATGGAGGGCTTGTGCACGAATTTCGTGTCATCCTGCACAGTCTCAGACAATGACATCGTCGTAAATTAAACTAAATTCAAAATACTTCAGACTGCAAAGTTATTTTCGGGAAGCTAATGCGCTCCCAGATATTGAATGTACATGGGGTTAATGATGTTAGGCATGCAGAAATACACACTGCAGAAACACTAGTGCCTGAGCCAAATGCCTTTTGAGGTTGAGTTGGCTAATGATAAGCTAAAAAGTAACAAATCACCGGGTATTGATCAAATCCTAGCAGAATTAATTAAAGCAGGGGACATAACAATTCGCTATGAGATCCATAAACTTGTTTCTATTTGGAATACGGTGGAATTACCTGAGGAGTGGAAGAAGTCCATCATTGTGCCTATCTATAAGAATGGAGATAAAGAAGATTGTAGTAATTAGAGGGCCATTATCACGACCGCCAACTACTTACAAAATTTTATCCAGGATCCTGCTGTCAAGGTTAACTCCATATGCACAGGAAATTACTGGGAATCATCAAGGTGGATTTTGATGCAACAGGTATACTACTATTCTGCACTCGTCAAATACTTTAGAAAAAAATGGGAATACAAAGAAGCAGTGCATCAGTTCTTTATAGACGCCAAGAAAGTTCATGATTTATTTAGGAGGGAGGTCTTGTACAAAATTCTGGTAAGGCTAATACAAATGTGTCTGACTGAAACATATAACAGAGGCTGGGTAGGCAAGAATTTGTCTGACTTGTTTCCTATTAGGAATTGTTTGAGACAAGGAGATGCTCTATCGCCATTGCTTACCAACTGGGCTTTAGAATACACCATTACGAGTGTTCAGGTAAACCAGGTTGGACTGAAATTACATGGTACACATCAGCTTATAGTTTATGCTGATGATGTTAATATATTGGGAGGAAGCGTACATACTATAAAGGAAAACGCACAAGATTTGGTAGTGGCTAATAAGGAGATTGGATTAGAAGTAAATGCTGACAGAACTAAGTACATGGTCATGTCTCGAGATCAGAATGCAGGACGAAGTCACAGTATGAAGATTGATAACAGTTACTTTGAAAGGATGGAAGATTTCAAATATTTGGAAACAACCTTAACAAATCAAAACTCTATTCGGGTAGAAATTAAGAGCAGACTGAAGCCAGTGATTGCTTGCTATCATTCGGCGCAGAATCTTTTGTCTCCCAGTTTGCTACCAAAAAATTTAAAGATTAAGGTATACAGAACTATAATTTTGCCTGTTGTTTTGTATGGGTGTGAAACTTCGTCGCTGACACTGGGGGAGGTACGAATGCTAAGGGTATTTGAGAATAGTGTGTTGGAGGAGTATATTCGGGCCTAAGAGGGACGAGGTAACAAGGGAGTGGAGAAAACTACGTAATGGGGAGCTTAATGATCTGTACTTCTCACCCAATATTGTTCGGGTGATAAAAACGAGAAGAGATGGGTGGGGCATGTAGCGAGTATGGGGGAGAGGAGAGGCGTATACAGGGTTTTGGTGAGAAACCCCGAGAAAAAGAGACTGCTTTGGAGACCCAGACGTACATGGGAGAATAATATTAAGATGGATCTTCAGGAAGTGGAATGTGGGGGTATGGACTGGATTGAGCTGGCTCAGGATAGGGACAAGTGGCGGGCACTTTTGAATGCGGTAATGAACCTTCGGGTTCCATAAAATGGGAAGAATTTCTTGACTAGATGAAAACCGGTTAACTTCTCAAGAACGACTCTGCTCCAAGGGGTAAGTACGTAAGTAAGTAAGTAATGCGTTCTCTGATAGTCAAAAAATTCCACACCTTTCAATAAACTCGAAGTTTCGTTACTATGCACCAACCTTTCCTGGCCTGAAGCCGACAAATCCAACCCTCACCCACATCCCACATTTCTTCAGAATGCATGTTAGTATTATCCTAGTGTTCAAAATAGTCTTTCCAATCTGTTTTCCGTCCTTACTCCTCCCTCGCGTTCTATATATCCCGCCCATCCATTTTGCCTTGAAGCACAAATCACAAATACCATCGTACACTTTATCCATCCTCCGGTCACTTCCTCCTTCTCAGGTCTAAATATTCCCCTCAAACTGCTGTTTTAACACCCTCAGCCTCCATTCTTTGTTTAGGGTAACAGGGCATTGGCCTTATAAAGCATTATTACGGGGTTCACTCAGATCCTGTGTCATGCTCTATGGTTTGCTACATCCCAGTGCACAAAACCTATATGAAACGTACTTTATACCGTACAGGTCCAAACGACTGAATCACTGGAACAAGAGTTCTAACCCGCTCTCGTCTGGCCAGACGATCTCACACACACGCGTATATTTAAGAAAATCACATCTCCATACGTCATTAAACTTTTTTCACGCTATTAACGAGATGTCTTAGTAAAAAACCGACGCTGTCTCTTTGGAATATCTTTTCAATGTTTAGCCCTCCCGACCGTCTGTGAAATACGAAGATAGATAATTCGGTTGTTACGCACCGAAAGATTGTTAAACCCATGCAGCAGAAACTACAAGTGCACTGAGGTGAATGAGGTTATCGCAGTCTAAAAGCTAGGATTCAAGGTCGCCCACCGTGCTGGGGTGACGACCTCACTCGCCGGGGGAGATGGGATCCACAGTTATTCGGCTCCTTCCATACGGGCGACAGAGTCACCGGCGACTTGCCTGCAGCGACACGTGCTCAACAAGCTGCGATGGTTTACCTCTCTTGTCGCTCAGAAGACAGAACTGCAGAACCACACAGTTGTGTGAGCTGTCAGGTGAGCGCGTCTATCGCCATTCGAAGTGAAATTTCTGACACGGAACAGTGCACCATGCATTCAGTACGCAGACGTCCCGTTCTGAGATTTTTTTTTTGCATGAATACGCCCCGGGGGGGGGGAGAGAGCCTGGCTGAAGGTATGTGGAGAGACGTACGAAGCGTTCGATACATTTGAAATGGACAAAAGAAATGCGAATGATAAGCACTAAATATGTTAATTTATTTAAAAATAAATTTACACTGCATACTTAAGGGTGAAAACTAAAACAATGGAGGAAAACTAAAACAACGAGTACTTCTTTCTGATTCATAAACCTAAGTAGACAAATTCTTTTATTCCTGCAAAGGAACCTCTAAAAATTAAATTGTGATATACACAACATAAAAAAATAAAACACCTTCTAAACTACTTGCAAAATTTTGATTCATGTTAACCTTCAATTCAAACACAATTAGACATGTGCTCTTCATTAGTTACTTTATTAAAGTTAATTATTCAGCAAAACTGTTCATATATTTTAGGGTGTATTTTTTCTCTGATGCATCTAACTGAACGATGTCTCCTAAGCCTTCATAACTGAATTTATCTTTGAAATTAATCCCTTTTGCGCAGAAAATTACACAGTATAACGCAAGGTTTAATTGCGTTTTTGGCAAGGTCAATGGACACATCAAAGATCTGTGGAAAATTCTTCACTTATAAGTAAGAAAACCAAAAGTGATTCGAAAAAACTCCTTGATCTGGAATGTCTATAGTTACATACCTTTTGTTTCCACAGATAATTTTTTTTTAACCAAAGTATGGTCCCCTAATATGCGTTCAAAGACCGACTTCATAGCTCATGAAAACATTTTGAAGGACATTATCACTGTCCCCTGCAAGCGACGGTCCGGGATGTTAAATTAACTTCCTGGTATCTTATTTCTCAATACTCGCGTTTTTTTTTTTAAATAAACGAGTCAGAATTGTTGTTGTATGCTACAATATCAATGAACGTGAAACTGCAAACTGCATCACATATACCCTATAGTATAACGGAGAAAAATTGAGAACTATAACACAGCAAACCATTATCTGACGGTTTCACTATCCGAACGCGGCTGCCAGCTACACTAATTAAACTAAACTCCGTGGCCTTAGTCCGCACGCGAACTATACCGACAGAGCGGCCGCCGCTGGTCGGCGAAGTTAGTGCCTACTTTTGCGGATAGAGGGGTGTCACGTGGTCAGCGCAACGGGTCCCCACAGCCGTTAATCTCTGTTTTCTAGCCGCTACTTTTTTCATTCAAGTAGCTCCTCAATTGACCTCACGAGGCTGAGTGGACCCCGTTCCAGACCCACTACTACTCAGAAAATCTGGTAGCGCCGGGGATCGAACCCGGGACCT
>Ga0131853_10007590_pt1 | contig 19664 bp, 18 predicted proteins | sample TergutLab28metaG_FD_92764 | JGI IMG/M metagenome (GOLD analysis project Ga0131853, IMG submission 92764) | Labiotermes labralis P1 segment gut microbial communities from Petit-Saut dam, French Guiana - Lab288 P1 (version 2) (version 2) | ecosystem: Host-associated > Arthropoda: Insects >... | reverse complement strand
GGTGACTTATCCCATATAATCCCTACGCTTCATTGTGGATTCGGCGGCGTTTCGGGCACTGCTCATGCGGCGGATTATGAGATTTCCAACAAAGATACAGCGTATGTAGCCGCGGCGAAAGGGCTTGTGATGACAGTAATCGACTTACTCTACGACGGGGCAAAAGATGGCCTTAAAATTAAAGAAGACTTTGAACCGAGAATGACTAAGGAAGAGTTCTTAAAGGATTGGGGTAAGGTGGAGTAGGGGACTTTAGGTTGCGAATCTACATAATACAAAAACCATTCCAACATAAAATCGGAGGTTGACAAATATGTCAAGAATTTTCTTGAACTGGAAAGTACATGCATTTGCTCTTTTATTTGTAATTTTAGCTGAGGCTATTCATAATATTCCTGTTACATTACCATTTACTATTATGGGTGCCTCGATTGTATTTACTATTTTCCCAATGCTTTTCGCAATGATGTTTGGTGTAATTGCATATTTACTTAAACTGCTCGATAGAAAAACGGTAGACACGGCGACGCCTTTCATCGGTATCGCGACTATGTGGTTAATAGCGGTTCTCGCTATTGGCATCGGCCCTCGCCTTGGTGAAATGGCAACGGCGGGCCCTGCATTTGTACTTCAAGAGTTTGGTAACTTAGGTATGGCACTTTTAGCTATGCCGGTTGCAGTATTCGTGTTTAGCATGGGCAGACAGGCGATTGGTGCGGGTTTCTCCAAGTCTCGTGAGCCTTCCATCGCTCTTATCGGTAACATGTACGGAATTAACTCGCCTGAGGGTCAAGGCGTTATGGGTGCATATATCGTTGGTACGGTTTTAGGTACATTGTTCTGCGGTATTTTGGCTTCTATCGTTGTTGGTATCGGCGTGTTTGACCCTGTTGCTCTTGCTATGGGCGCGGGCTCAGGCTCTGCTTCTATGATGGCGGCATTTTTAGCACCGTTAGAGCTTGCTTATCCTGACAGATGGGAAGAGCTCCAAGCAGTTGCGGCTATGTCTAACTTGATTACGGCAGCGACAGGTATCTACTTCTCTATGTTCATCACTATCCCTGTTTGTAAGTGGATGTACAAAGCGTTCAACGGCGAAGCTAGATATAGAAGGAAGCTTGAGAAAAAAGCAGCTAAAACGGGTAAACCTGTTGAAGTTGAAGAGTTTGCCACTCCAGAAGAGAAAAAAGCAGAAGTCGTTAAGCCAAGCCTTAAAGAAGTATGGATCGAGCGCGCAGAAGTTCTTGTGTTCTCAGGTATTTTTGCAATCATAGGTAACTGGATATTTACAACGCGCCGCGTGGGTGATGTAGTATCACCTCTTGAGAGTGCGTATGCTCTTTTAGTTATGCTTGTTCCGATTATCCTGGGTTGTATCGTATACGACTTAGTAACTTCTAAGACGAAAATTAATCTACCGGCAATCATCTACATCTCATTACTGGGTATAGCTTTAGGTATTCCGGGTATGCCTCTCGCTGGTCCGTTTGCTACAGCGGCTAGAAGTTTTGGCCTTCTTCCTCTTGCAACGCCAATACTTGCTTACGCTGGTATCTCTTTAGGCAAAGACCTTAAAGCGTTCAAAGAGCAAGGCTTGGGAATTATTGTTATTACTCTGCTTGCCTTTACAGGTACGTATTTAGGTTCTGCGGTCATTGCGCATTTTGCTCTTATGAGATAGTTATTGTTAACTTGAACCTCCCCTGCCATGTGTCAGTACATTGCAGGGGAGATTTTTTATGAAAAATATTGAAAATTGTAAAGATCCCTAAAATTCACTCTAGTAATTTTTGCTCTAATTTGTTAATATAAACAATAAGGAGAATACGAATTTTGAAGGAGGCAAGATATAAATGCAAAACCAAAAAGCAGCAGCACCCTTCCAGGGCACAAAAGAACAAGAGCAGCAACTGCAAGAGCTGATTGAGAAATTAAAAGGCGAACCCGGTGCGCTTATGCCTATACTGCAAGGTGCACAGGATATATATGGATACTTGCCTATTGAAGTTCAGACGATTATAGCTAAAGGGCTGGACAAACCCCTCGAAGAGGTTTATGGCGTTGTGACGTTCTACTCACAGTTCTCGCTTAACCCTAAGGGCAAGTACCGAGTGTCTGTCTGCCTCGGCACGGCTTGCTATGTTAAGGCGGCGGGTGAGATATTTGAACGTCTCGAGCTTATGCTTGGCATAAAAGGCGGAGAATGTACGGAGGATGGTATGTTTTCACTAGACGCGTGCCGTTGTGTTGGCGCGTGTGGACTTGCGCCCGTAGTTTTGGTCAATGACGATGTTTATGGACGAATAGGGCCTGAGGATATCGAAGGAATAATGGCAAAATATAAAGAATAGCCACTTTGCGAGGAGGGAGGATATTATGAAAAGCTTAGCAGAACTTAACGCGTTGAAAAATGAACTGAGCCCGAAGAAAAACTATCGTTATGAGATACTTGTTTGCGCGGGAACTAATTGCCATTCGGGCAAAAGTGATAGTTTTATAGAATATTTTCGAACTAAACTCATAGAAAACAATTTATCTGACGAGGTCAAAGTTGTTAAAACCGGCTGCTTTGGTCTATGTGCGGTTGGACCCGTTGTTGTGGTTTATCCGGGCGGCATTTTGTATCAAATGGTTGACGAAGAGGGCGCTAAAAAGATCTTTGAAGAGCATATTTTAAACGGTCGCATAGCGCATGAACTTGTGTATAATGAAGCAAAAAAGCATGATGGCATAGAGTCGTTTGAAGAAACGGATTTCTTTAAAAAACAAGTACGCGTAGCACTTAAAAATTGTGGGGTAATCGACCCTGAGAATATTGAAGACTACATAGCGGCAGACGGTTATCAAGCACTTGGTAAAGTGCTCACTGAAATGAAGCCGCAAGAAGTTATTGAGGTTATTAAAAACTCCGGCCTTCGCGGGCGCGGCGGCGCAGGTTTTCCTACCGGGCGCAAATGGGAGTTTGCGGCGGCTGAGACCTCGGACAAGAAATATGTCTGCTGTAATGCCGACGAGGGCGACCCGGGCGCGTTTATGGATCGTTCAGTGCTTGAAGGCGACCCGCATGTGTTGATTGAGGCTATGGCAATTGCGGCCTATGCAATAGGTGCTGATGAAGGTTACAAATACGTGCGCGCGGAGTATCCGCTTGCGGTAGAGCGCTTCCAGAAAGCGATAGATGACGCCAGAGCTATGGGCTTTTTAGGCGATAATATATTAGGCACGGGATTCTCGTTTGATATGCACGTGAAACTGGGTGCGGGGGCATTTGTTTGCGGTGAAGAGACGGCGCTTTTAACGTCAATAGAAGGCAATCGAGGCGAACCAAGGCCAAGGCCGCCTTTCCCTGCTGTCAAAGGGCTATTCGATAAGCCAACGGTTCTAAACAATGTTGAGACTTTTGCAAATATACCAAGCATAATTCTAAACGGCGCAGAGTGGTTTGCTTCAATGGGAACAGAGACTTCAAAAGGGACAAAAGTGTTTGCGCTTGGCGGCAACGTGGTAAACGTCGGGCTTGTAGAAGTGCCTATGGGGATTACCTTGCGTGAAATTGTTTTTGAAATAGGCGGAGGAATACCGGGCGGCAAGCAGTTTAAAGCCGCGCAAACAGGGGGCCCTTCGGGCGGCTGCCTTCCAGCAGAGCACCTGGACGTAGGCATTGATTATGAATCGCTCAGCGCGGTAGGCTCTATGATGGGCTCGGGTGGACTTATTGTAATGGACGAGTCAAATTGTATGGTCGATATAGCTAAATTTTATCTCGACTTTACCGTTGAGGAATCTTGTGGGAAATGTACCCCTTGTCGAATAGGTACTAAACGCCTTTTAGAAATACTTGAAAAAATAACAAGCGGCCAAGGAACAATGGAAGATTTAGAAATGCTAAAGAGCTTAAGCGGCCATATTATGGCGAACTCTTTATGCGCGCTTGGTCAAACTGCTCCGAATCCTGTTGTTTCGACACTTGAGTACTTCTGGGATGAGTATGTTGAGCATGTTGTGAATAAAAGATGTCCGGCAGGTACTTGTAAAGACTTGCTTACATACTCCATAGTTGCTGAAAAATGCATCGGGTGTACGCTTTGTGCGAGAGTTTGCCCGGTTGGGGCAATTTCAGGCACGGTGAAAGAGCTGCATACAATTGACGATAAATGTATCAAGTGCGGCGTGTGTGTTGAAAAGTGTAAGTTTGACGCTATTGTGAAAATATAGAGGAGGATGCTGATATGGTTAATTTAAAGATAAACGGACTTGAAGTTTCGGTAGCGCAGGGTTCAACTATACTTGATGCCGCGCAAAAACTAGGCATCCGAATACCCACGCTCTGCTATTTAAGAGACGTAAACGCTTTGGGCGGCTGCCGCATTTGTGTTGTTGAAGTAAAAGGTGCTAGGAGTTTTGCGGCGGCGTGTGTTCATCCTGTATACGAGGGCATGGAGGTCTTGACTAATACGGAAGCGCTGCGTAACTCGAGAAAAACTACGTTGGAGCTCACTATCTCTGATCATAAGATGGATTGCCTTTCTTGTGAACGCTCACTTAACTGCGAGCTTCAAGCATTGGCGAAGGAGTACGGCGTTGATCAGCATAAATTCTGTTTTTCTGATGAGCCTGATGTAGAAATAGACGATTCCGCGCCGCATCTTGTGCGAGACAACTCAAAATGCGTACTGTGTCGTAAATGCGTGGCTGTTTGTAAGCAAAATCAGCATACCGGGGTAATCGGCGTAAATTATCGTGGATATAACACCAAAGTTGGAAGTCCATTTGATATGCCTCTCGAGAACATGCCTTGCATCTATTGCGGGCAATGTATCGCGGTTTGCCCGACCGCTGCTTTGACGGAGAAGTCGAACAAGCAAGAGCTTTGGGACGTGCTCGCTGATAAAACTAAGCATGTAGTAATAGCGACTGCCCCTGCAATCAGAGCGCAGCTCGGCGAATGTTTTGATATGCCGATTGGTACAAATGTTAGTGGGAAAATGGTGTCTGCTATTCGCAGATTGGGCGCGGATAAAGTGTTTGATGTTGTTTCCGCAGCGGACCTTACGATAATGGAGGAAGGCACGGAGCTGCTTGAACGTATGAACAATGGCGGCGAATTACCGTTGTTTACATCGTGCTGCCCAAGTTGGGTTAAATTCATGGAGCATTATTACCCTGAAAAGCTGCCGCATCTTTCAACCTGCAAATCGCCTCAGCAAATGTACGGGGCAATCATGAAGACGTATTATGCTGAAAAAGCAGGCATTGCGCCGAAAGATATATATGTTGCAAGCGTTATGCCGTGCGTGGCTAAGAAGTTCGAGATTACAAGAGAACATCAAAGTGCGTCGGGCTTGCCGGATATTGATGTTGTTATAACTACAAATGAGCTGGCTTCGATGATTAAGCAAGCGGGCATAGTCTTTAGCGAGCTGCCGGAAGAAGAATTTGATCCGGCGCTTGGCGTAGCTTCGGGAGCCGGGCATATATTTGGCGCAACGGGCGGCGTTTGTGAGGCGACACTAAGGACGGTCTGTGAGCTTGCTACGGGTAAAGAGCCTGAGAACTTAGAGTTCCACGAAGTACGCGGAACAGCCGGCATAAAAGAAGCAGAATATGACTTAGACGGCAAAAAGCTCAAAGTAGCCGTGGTAAACGGAGCGTCCAATGCGAAAAAGTTAATGGACATGATTGAGCGCAGCGAAAAAGAATACCATTTCGTTGAAATCATGAGTTGCCCGGGTGGCTGCGTGAACGGTGGCGCACAACCGTATCAGCCTGGTTATGTGCGGAACTTTACAAATATCAGCAAAGAACGCGCCAAGGCGCTTTATAGTGAGGATAAGGGAAGTTTGAGAAAGAGTCATGAGAATCCGATAATTAAAGAGCTTTATGATACATATTTAGGTAAACCGGGTGGGGATAGGGCGCATGAGTTGTTGCATACGAATTATGTGGAACGCAAGGTTTATTAGGGGTTAGTTTTGGTGGTTTGTGGGGGCGTGCCGTGATTGTGCGGTGATGCCCCTGTGGTTTTTGTGGTGTGCTTTGATGTTCTACCGATGGTTCGTCTGCTCACTACTATCATGCTAAATCTCGCGTATACAACAAAAAAAGGCGCACATTACGCGCGCCCCTACGACTGCTTTATTCCAAAACCTACTCCACAAAAACCGCCGTTCCCATAGCATGAGCCTTCAAAAGCCCACCCTCAGAGCCTGAGCCAATCATCTCCAAATCAATCGAAAAGCCGATTATAGCATTCGCACCGAGCCTTTGCGCCTCTTTAATCAAATCGCTGATGGCTTGCTCGCGAATGGAAGCTACAAGCTCTTCGTGGCTCTCGGAACGGCCGCCTGCAAAGCTGCGCAGTGAGCCAAAAAAGCTGCGCCCAACGCCGAAGCCTGCGACTACTTGTGAAAATATCGCGCCGTTATAATGGCGTATGGTTTTTCCGTCCAAAATCGGTGTTGTAACGATTAGCATACCAATTCCCCCTTAAATGTTTGCAAGCAAGCGAACCGCGTCCGCAGCTATCATTGTTTCGCCATGCTCTGTTAAGTAAAATTTCGTAATCTCGCCTGATACATGCTTTTTGCCATATTCGTTTAAGATGAGTCGGAGGCCGCGAGTTGGCTTTGCAACGCGCCTGTTATCAAAAACCATAAAGTAGTTATCGTTATATTTGTACATGCTACTTTGCCCCTCGAAAATGTCCACAATCCTTACGCACAAGCTTATTGCGTCATCAATTTGCTTGAACGAATACACATAAACATTCTCCTTTGGCACTCTTTTCGGTGCGGGAGGTTGTTTTGTGGGAGGCTTTGCAAACGGGTTCGCCATTTGTCTTCCGAAATCATTACTTCGAGGCGTTTTATTATCTGCGTTCGGTTTCGGGAAGAAGTTATTGAATTTGGCCTCGATATCGCCGCCGTTTGCGACCTTGGTTACGATAACGATGATGCTGTCACTCGCAACAGGAATCGCCTCAATCATAATCGGCACATTTTCAACTTCAAACCCACATTCAGCATAAGCACGGTCCAACATTTCCCTAAAAAGAACCTGAGTTTTTTCAGAGCCGTATGCAAGTTCCGTTATTTTTATGTTTTTCTCAAGCAAATCGGAATTATCCAAAATAAATTTAACTTGATTATCACTTATTCTCTCTATTTTCAATATCATCACTTCCTTTACTCACTAAGTATATACAATTTTTTAAAATCTGTAAAGAGATATAGAGCTTTTATACAATGCAATTTTAGGCAATTTGCAACCTAAAGACTAAAAGTTATCGACAAAAACACACATTTTGGCCTGCTGTAAAATATAATTTGCACAATAAGCGAATTAGAGTTGACATAGGTTGTCCGTGTCAAATATAATGAAGAGTAGATATACTAACTTGTTAGGAGGGTTCATTTTGGGCAAAGATTTTGATAGCCGTGATAATGATGGTTCTGATAAAAATATAAATAATTTGAATTATAATGACGAAATGGGAAGAAAGACCGTTGGCAATCTTTTGAGTGGTTTGGATGAGGATGCACCGCCGGCTGAAAGAGAGCCTGCGCGTGAGGCGGATAAAGAGGCTAATAAGCCCGTTGTGAGAGCTGTTAGGCTTAACAGCCAAAAGGCGAATAGGGAGAAAATCAACAATAGCTTTTATGATGAGGATCGCGTGCGAAATGACGATGATACAATCGTGCGAGGCTTCAAAGAGGCTGAGGAAGAGCCGGAAGAAGACATAGACGATGAAGTTCATGACGAGGACGTGGAGCCAAGTGATGAGGAGTTGGCGAATGCAGTGAGGACGCGTCGCCCAAACATTCTTAAAGACGAAAGCGACGAAGAACTCGATTCGAGGGAAAGATATAGAAAGCAGTTTTTGGAAGGCTACACCGACCATGAGCGCAAAAGGCTTGATTTAGGACTTGACGCGACTAGTGAACTAAAAAGGAAGAGCGCGGATGAACTCGACGAGCGAGTGCCGCCAAAGCGCAATGAGGCTGAACGTAAGCTTCCGCCTAAAAGGCAACCTAAGGATGGCAACACAAGAAAGCCGAAGGAAGATGAGGCTAGTGCTGAGCAAAGACCAAGACGCCGCCCTGAATCGGAAGAGGAAGCAGCATTGATGAATAAGCGTAGCCAACGCAAAGAAAGGCCGCAGGCTGCTGCCGCAACAAGTGCGAGGCCTTCAAGCGGCGCGCCTATTTTCAAAATATTAGCGGTACTTTTCGTGATTTTAATTGGCGTTATTGTGTTTTTGGTGATTAGTTTAAACAGTGCAAATAACGAGGTAGACAGGCTTGAAGCATATATTGAGCAGTTTGATTCTGATGTTGAGGAGCTTGGGCAATTAAGGGCGAGAAACGCGGCGTTAGAAGCACGTAATGATGACCTTACTGATGAAAGCAACTTGCGCCTCTCTCAAATTGAAGAATTGGAAAGACAGCTGCGCGTCCAAGATACTGACCCTACCGGTGTACCGGGCGCACCGAGTGAAGGAACTACTGCACCTGAAGGCACGAGGACACACACTGTTCAGTCGGGCGAAACGCTTTATAGGATTTCGGTCACCTACTTTGGTCATGCCAGAGCCATTGACGCTATTATGCAAGCAAGCGGTCTGACAAGCACCAATATTCAGCCGGGCGACACGCTTAATATCCCTCCAACTTATTAATCTTATGTTTATTTATAAAATGCCTGTCGCGAGCTTTCGCGGCAGGTATTATCATTGCCGATACACACTATATAAAAACAAAAGGAGTAAGCTATGGTTTCAACTGATATGAGTCTCAACGACTTACGAGAGGCCGCCAAAGAGCTTGGCATTAAGAACATCCCGAAGTACAGAAAACAAGAATTGGTCGATGTGATTAACGAAGAACGTAAAAAAAGTACGCCGGAGGTAGTGGTGGAGCCGCCAAAGGTTGAGGAACCGGCAAGTCCGCCAACTCAAAGGACATATGAAAAACGGACGATAAGAAGGCCTCATTCGGAGCAAAACGAACGGCTTGACAGTGTAGGGTTCGCTAAACAGCAAGGTATTGAGCAGCTTGACAGCGGCATTACGGAGCAAGGTGTGCTTGAAATTATGGCGGATGGATTTGGCTTTTTGCGGATGGAGAACTTTTTACCGGGAACCGGGGACATCTACGTTTCACCGTCGCAAATTAGGCGATTTAATCTAAAAACCGGCGACTTAGTACGAGGAAATATCCGAATTCCTAAGGAAAATGAAAAATTCGCGGCACTTCTATATGTGAAAACAATCAATGGCGACCTGCCTGAAACTGCCCTTAAACGTAAGAATTTTGAAGAGCTAATTCCAATTTACCCCTTAGAAAAAATCAAATTAGAGATTGAACCGCGTGAGCTTTCGACCAGGCTCATTGATTTGATTGCGCCCATAGGCAAAGGTCAGCGCGGCATGATAGTAGCACCTCCTAAAGCCGGCAAAACCGTTCTGCTCAAAAAAATTGCAAACGCCATAAAGGAAAATCATCCATCCATGCACCTAATCGTGTTGTTAATTGACGAGCGACCGGAGGAAGTCACCGACATGCAACGCTCAATCGAAGGGCCTCACGCGGACGTCGTTTACTCCACTTTCGATGAACAGCCGGAGCATCATAAACGCGTCGCGGAAATGGTACTTGAACGCGCAAAAAGGCTCGTGGAGCAGGGCAAAGACTTGATAATATTACTCGACAGCATCACAAGGCTCGCAAGAGCGTATAATCTGACCGTTCCACCAAGCGGCAGGACGCTCTCGGGCGGTCTTGACCCTGCGGCTCTGCATATGCCTAAGAAGTTCTTTGGTGCAGCCAGAAATATTGAAGATGGTGGCTCATTAACGATACTTGCGACGGCTCTAGTTGACACGGGTTCGAGGATGGACGACGTTGTTTTTGAGGAGTTTAAGGGTACGGGAAATATGGAGCTTGTGCTTGACAGAAAACTTTCGGAGAAACGTATTTTCCCTGCGATTGATATAAATAAATCGGGTACTAGAAGAGAAGAGAATCTTCTGAATCAAGCAGAACTTGAAGCGGTATATTCAATCAGGCGCGTAATGAGTAAGATGACAACGGTGGATATGACGGAGAATGTTGTTGATATGCTGGTGAAGACACGGACTAATGAGGAGTTTGTGGAGAAGGTGCCGGCGCTTGAGAATGTTTATAATGCGAGGAGTGGGAAGTCGGACGAGAGGTCGAGGTAAGTGGATGTGTCTGCTGATGCTTTTGATGATAAACTAATGATAAATGTTGCTTGGAGGCGTTGCTTTGAGAAAGAATATTTTTGATAGAATGAGAGAGTTTGACTATAATGTCGAGTATGAATTATATAAAATCCATGAACTTTTTCGAGAAGTATCTTATTGTTTCCGTGCCACACCGTACTCATCTAGCAGCTTTAGTGAAACCGGACGCATATCGGTAGAAGGTGCGGTTGACAAATTCAAATTACTTCAATGGAAACAAAATAGGACAATAACTAGCCTCAATGAACTGCGAACTCGCCTCGGAATTAATAATCTTTACAAGCTCATGAGTGAAGGAAATGTATCTGAGGCTAAGCTGGATTTAGATGATGTAACTATCTATCTTGAATATATTCTAAATGTAGTATATTTAGGTGACTTGCTCATCGAGCGAGGTAAGGCGACATATAAGGTCGACATACAATCCAACCCATTAATTTATAATGCGATGCTCAGCAACATAAACACAATGCTCGACAACTTAAACCTTGAGGTACGTTACATAGAAAACGAAGAAAAAGCAATCCTAACGCCAAAAGATGCTACTGTTACCGCTGTTGCTGAAATTATCGGCGATGAATTGTTCCTTCCAACAATTGAATATAACCATCACTCTCTGCAAGGCAATATTGAAAGGAAACAAGAGATATTGTTGAAGTTTGCTTATGATTTAGCGCCTAAAAGGAGCACACTCAAAAATCTTAGTGCATCAATAGAGGATAATTTATTTTTTATGTTTAACAAATTCAACGTTAGGAAAGACAATAGCGTACATGGCAAAGATTACGTCGAATATACCGCTAATTTAGGCAGTGGTGAGCTTGAAAAGTATTATGATGAAATTTATAAGCTTGCGCTACATAGTTATCTTATCCTGGATAGTGCTGACCGATTAAAAATGTTCAAAGACCTAAAACGAAAAATATCCAACAAGGAGACCCCATGACAAACTTCCAAATCCGCAAATCCCCAACAGCTAGGGACCTAGACCTCCCCAAATACCAAACCCCCGGCTCAGCCGGCCTAGACCTACGTGCCAACATAATCGACCCAATAACCCTAGCCCCCGGCGACTTCCTAGTCATCCCCGTAGGCATACATATCGCCTTACCCCTAGGCTACGAGGCACAAATCCGCCCCAGAAGCGGCCTCGCCGCCAAGCATGGCATAACCGTATTAAATTCGCCCGGCACGATTGATTCGGATTATCGCGGCGAGATTAAAGTGCCACTTATTAACCACGGCAAAGGGAGTTTCGAGATAACGCGTGGGCTTAGGATCGCGCAGATGGTTATCGCGGCAGTTCATATGGCTGAGTTTGTTGAGGTCGATGAGCTGAACGAAACGGAGCGCGGCGAAGGTGGGTTTGGGAGTACGAAGTTGGAGTAGGGCGTAGGTGTATAGGGGCGATGACAATGATCATTACTCCACGCTCGTCATTGCGGGTCGCCTGTCCTGAACTTGATTCAAGAACTCGCAATCTCACTATTTGAAAAAAGATTGCGGATCAAGTTCACAATGACGAAGTTTGTATATTTCGGTGAGCGATTCATTCCTCCCTACAAAGTTTTCATTTCGGTAATAGTAACATAAAAAACAAAAGGTGATTTCATGATAAAAAACATCCTAACAAACATCCACAACTACAACAACGAAATGAGCGTTTCGCAAGTCATTCGCTTTTTCGATTCTTTCGGCATGGATTTTACCAAAACCATGATACAAAACTATATCCGTGTCGGAGTTTTGCCTGCACCTGTTAGAAAAAGGTATTATGTTAAGAGCCATCTTATACTTTTGGCTATAATTTACGAGTTGAAGGAAATTTATTCGCTGAATGAAATTGAAGAGTTATTCAAAAGCTATATTGACCCCGAAAACGAAAGCGAGCTCGTTGCTTTTTATAATGAATATTTGAAACTTTTTATACAGCATGATAGTTCGGCAAAATCCACTAATATGCTCTCTTTAATGGTCGGATCGGTAGCTATGAAAAAAAATGTAAAAAATATGATGGATAATGAAACTCTATAGGATAATAATAATTCAAAGCGGTTTTTTATTCTCATGAAACTTGAGAGAATTACAGAAAATCCATGCCGCTTTTGGAGGTTATTAATATGAGAGCAAGGTCACTCGACTTGTTTTGCCTTACCTTGGTTATTATAGGCGCTGTAAACTGGGGTCTTATAGGCTTTTTTCAATATGATCTTGTAGCCGGAATATTCGGCGGTATGTCGGCAGTATTATCTAGGCTCATTTACGTAATCGTAGGAGCCGCCGGCTTATATTGTCTCACGATGTATCGCAGATGGGACAGCGAACGTGATCATATTCGCCACAATCATTCTGTTTAGTATAAATGGAATTGTTTTGGTGAGATAACAAAAAAGCCGCACGTGTTTGTACATGTGCGGCTTTTATCGTGGGGATGTCTCGCGGCTTGACCTTTTTGCAAGAACCTGATATACTTTTAAGCATAACAAAATTAAATAGACAGTTCGGGATCATCCTGTCGTTAAACAAAACTAAGGATATTGGAATACTCGCAAGGAGTGTTTCTGTTTTTGCATACTTCTCGAGCTGTACTTGGCTGGAGGATTTTTTATATGAGTAGCACTAAAAAGCTTTGCATTTCGGGCATAGTTATCGCTATGTACATAGTCGTAATGTTCTTTACTCAGTCTTTTGCTTTTTTAGAGTTCCAAATTCGCATCGCCACGGTCATATATAGCTTTAGCTATATTTTTCCGTTTCTGATACTTCCTATCGGGCTTGCGAATGGGCTTAGTAATTTGCTTATGGGCGGCGGACTTGGCGCGCTGGATGTTATTGGCGGTTTTTTTGCAGGGGTTATTGTCAGTTGGTTGGTGTATTTGGTTCGCCGCCATAAATTGCCGCGGCTTTTGATAATACCTATTATTGCGATTGGCAATGGGTTGATTGTATCTATTTGGCTCTCTTACTTGATTGGTTGGCCGTATTTTGCGCTTGCAATAAGCATAACGATTGGGCAAATTCCGTCGGGTATCGTTGCGTATCTTTTGCTCCCTATACTGGATGAGCACATGAAGAAAATCGGAGGATATGAGTATGAAAAAGAGCATCAAAATGGTGGTGAGCGATCTTGATGGGACGCTGCTTAGAAAAGATAAGACGATGTCCGACTATTCCGTTAAAGTGTTGCGTGAGTGTCAAGAGCAGGGAATAGTCGTTGTTTTTGCAACAGCGAGGTCGGCGGATGCAAGCATGAAGCTTGTCGAGAAAGTAAAGCCGAATGCAGTGGTGCTAAACGGCGGCGCGCTTGCGTACGCGGGTGATGACATTGTATACAACAAGCCGATGGATGTAGAAATAACCGACAAGTTATTGCGGTTGTTATGTACAGAAACGGACAAAGGTTTCTACATAAACATAGTCATTGAAGAAAATGACCCCGGCTGGGTTGGTTACCAGCCGATATATCATCCGGACTTCAAAACAAGCATAAAAGCAAAAGCATATAAAGCAGTTGCCGAAATTTTTGATGATAAAGTGATTGAGAATATAACCTCTGAGCTGCCCAGCATAGGTGTAGTTAGATTTACTGGTGAAGATTGGGTATGCTTCGCCGACAAATCAGCAAACAAGTTAGAAGGTATAAAAGCACTCGCTGACCACTACGGAATCGCCATAGAAGAAGTCGCTGCGTTTGGCGATGACTATAACGACATCGGAATGCTGCGGAGCTGCGGAATAGGTGTGGCCGTTGGAAACGCCATTGATGAGGCGAAAGCTGCCGCTGACTATATATGTGACACTAATGAAAATGATGGCTTAGCAAAGTGGATTGAAGAGAACTTGTTGGGAAACTAAGGATAGGCGCGAGATGAGTAGCATATACTATGATTTAACACATTTCGTGAAAATACAAAGAAAAACGGTGGATTATGGGCAAACTTTATAGCTTTTTCCTCGAACTCTATAAAAAAATGATAGAAAACGACCTTATTTCAAAGGCCAACGATCTCACGTTTAAGATACTCTTGTCCATGTTTCCATTTATAATATTTTTGATGGCGATGGCGAGTTATTTTGAGATTGATACAATGTTTTTAATTGATGAGATGTATTATGGCCTGCCGCCTGATATAATGGACGTTTTAGCACCGTTTATGATTGAGATTTTTGAGGTCAGACGACCACAGATGCTTTCGATTTCGTTTGCGGTGATGATTTTTGCGGCTTCCGGCGGATTTAACTCAGTTATGGCAGGCATAAACAGAGCTTACGGGCAGGAAGATAGGCGTAATTTTGTATACAAACGATTAATAAGCATCGCGCTCGTGTTCATATTCGCGATTTCAATAGTGCTTGCTATGGTTATGTTGATTTTTAACGATACAATTTACACAATGGCGATTCGCTTTCTTGCGGATACGACTTTTTTGAACATGCTTTTTAGTTTTATGGGTTATTTCTTATCAATCGGAATGCTACTTCTGAGCGTAATGCTCATAAATAAATTATCGCTTGCAAGAAAGAAAAAGTTCAGAGCTTTCCTGCCGGGGGTTAGTTTTACGGTGATCTGTTGGGTACTTTTGAGCCGCGCGTTTAGTGTTTATGTGAATAATTTTTCCGGCCACTCCGCGCTTTATGGAAGCGTTGCAGGCATTATGCTGCTGATGATTTGGCTTAATTTAATATGTATCGTACTGCTTGTGGGCGCGGAGATAAATGCGATTTTAAGCGTTCGGGAATAAAAGTTATAAATTTACACTTTTTTTGCCTAACAAGGCGCTCACTCGCTTGATTTTGTCCAAGTTATATGTTAGTTATTTAGAACTAGTATTATAGGCACTTGAGTTGAAATATGGTCGAAGAAACAGAGAACGTTATTGGACGGATTTCAAGTTAGTTAGCTATAAGAATCCAATTACTACTTTTTTACTACTTTTAAGAGCGGAAACATGAGAGGTTATGAGAATATATGTGACTTTCTCACAAAACAAAAAACGCCGCCAACCCTGTAAATACAGGATATAGCGGCGTATGGGAAGTTATAAAGAGATAGCCGAATAGTCAGTGAAATATTTTTTTCATAAATATGCTTCCATTCGGTTCTGTTAAAGGCGTCAGTGTTAATCCCTATGTCAATTTTGTATTATTATTTAGATAGCGAATAAGGTTTTGTGCCATATTATCCTTAGTAATGCCTGCACTCGTAACCTTTACTAAAATTGTGTCTTGTGGACAAATTTCAGCAGCAATTGTCTCTATAGCGTCGCCAGGCGTATCAAAAATACCGCCTATCTGTTTCGGTGGTAGTACTTCAGCCAACCTACGAACGTCTTGCCCTACGAAATAAACCTTATCAAAGTTAGCCTTTTGAAGCGGCATAACAAGCGAAAAATATCCGGCAGCATATCGCGGATCTTTGTAAATTGTAATATCTCCAAGTATAGCAATTTTCCTGCCGCCCGGCTCTACCTTCTTTGCCTTTAATACACTGATAGCTTCCAAAACGGATAAAGGCTGTGCATTAAAAGAATCATCAATAACTGTAGCTGTATCACCGCTTTCCAGCGTAACCTCTACAAAAGTTTGACGATGGTTACTTCCGGACAAATTGGCGATATGAGCAGCAGCCTCCCGAACATTAAGACCTAGATGATATATACAAGTAAGCGCTGCCAGTGAGTTTAGCGCCATGCCCACACCATAAAACGGCATCCGGAAGGAAAACTTTTCACCATATATATTAACACGCACAATGCTTCCACTTTCCTCATCATCTTCATGAATATCTAATATCCAAACATCTGCATCCCCTTTTCCAATAGAGGAGCTCAAACCATACGATACCGGTGTAACACCCTGCTCAACAGCATACTCACGAACCAAATCATAGTGGGACATTTCACGATTCATAATAGCAATACCACCTGGTTGCATGAATTCATAGACTTTAGCCTTCGCCATTGCCACGCCTTTTTCTCCATCAAGATTTAATTCATCCGCATGTGCCAAAGAAACCTGGGTGATAAGAGAAATGTTTGGTGCCATCAGCTCTCGAGTTCTTGTCAGTCGTCCTACCAAAACGTGCGAACTAATCTCAACCACAGCATAATCTGGATTTGTGATACAAGAGGCTAATACTGATTGAACACCATTCAAGGCATTCTGGCTTCCGAATGTATGCTTAACCGTTCCATTTTTTTTGAGTAATCCGGAAATAAGCTCCTTTGTAGATGACTTACCAACGCTCCCCGTTATAGAAATAAGTTTTCCAGAAAAAGCTTCTCGCCCCGCCTTTGCCAGTAGAAACAACGTATCTGCTGTATCTTCTACACAAAGTACAGGCCTTGTGTCGGTAGAAAATTTCTGTAAAAAATCAGCCTTATTGTTTTTGCTGATAATAAATGCTATTGACCTCAATGCAAGTCGTTCCGGAATATTTCGAACAATAGATACCGGGAGATCTTCGGATTGATTGCTTTCAGTTCCGTGGCTAACAAAATAAGTGGCGCACCAGTCAGCATCGCTCGGAGCTATAACCCATTCTCCACTCAGATATTCAGCAAGTGCATCGGCTGTCCAAACATTATTGAAATTTGATTGCATTTCATAATCCTCCTTAAAAAAATATTATAAAGCAGTATAACTACCTCAATCAAATTACCTCATCTTCTATTGGGTAGCCAACAATTTCCACCATGGGTTCTTCCCAAATAACCTCAGGCCTGTGTGGTATAAAAGACTTTGCTTGAGGAAAATCGAAATGTTTAGACAAGCGTCTAGTGCGAAAGAACCCAACAAATGCAGCAATTATAGAGAGAGTAAATGGAATAATAAGCAAGTGTGCCGATAACGCAACAAAAAATCTTATGTCATATGATGCATTCAAAGCAACAATAAGAATAGCAATTATCCCACATGCGATAAGTGGTGCTATAGCATGATTTCTCGCAGATTTCCACTTGTTTGGCCTAAAAGCAAAAGCCGGATACCAGGACTGCCTAGCTTTACATGCAGGACACTCAGCGCCCCCATTAAAAATCTCGTTATATTTCTCCACTAAAAATGGATCGTCCGCTATGAATCGTTCACCATCTTTTTGCAATATTACTTTTAACATTCTTGTTAATCTTTCTAAGCTTATTACAGCTCTCTCTGCAGTTTTTTCTAACTCTTCAGAAGTCCTTTCAAGGTTTAGCTCAAAGCGGCGATAATCCGCACTTTTAATACTCACCGCAGTCATCCATGTTTTATTCACATACCATTGCGTTGTATTGTCGCACTTCTCACAAGTATAGCGATATTTAACTATGCGCTCAGCCTTGTAAGTTATTTTGGTTCCCATATTTTCAATCTCCTTACAGCGTATGATACAGATTAAAGCTGCCCTTCTTCACCTAAACCCTCCAACACATCCGTCAAATAATGGCAATACCCTGACAAATGATGCGCCACATCATCATTCCTAACCCTAAACGTATGATGCCTGATAAACGAACCATACAAAATCGTCTCGGGAGACTTAAAGTACATGGCGTGTTCGGGGAAGAAGATGCCGTCCAGCAGTCGCTCAGCTCGTATCTTCATGACCCGGTAAAGGCGGTTTACGTCATAATTCTCCAGCAAATAGCTTTTATCGTTGGCATATATGTTTTTTATCATCGTATTTGAAGCTGTCAGCATTTCCAGGAATGTAGCCCATGTTGTAATTCTTTTTTCTATAAAATCGAGATTGGAAAATGCGTTTTTCAGGCCAAACTCAAAGTAGCGGTCATCCGGCGATATTGCTGTTAGTTCATTTGTGCAGTAAGCCAGCCAGTGGTCATAGTTTCGCCAGTAATTGTGTTGGATAAAATAATCAAAAGCCTTGTGAACAGTTTTCAGCCATCGTTCATTTTTATCCAGCGCGTAGATACGCATAAGTGCAAATGCCGCTTCGCCCGAGTAATAAACGATTCGGAATTTTTCAATTACTTCCAAATCAGGATAACGAAGAACATGTGTAAATTGCCCTGTTACTGGGTTCTGCATGTAGCAGATTGCATTACCGATTCTCTGCAACAGCGGCAAATACTCGTCCTTTTCATCAAAAATCTCAAGATATTTCGCAATAGCCAGTATTGTAACGCCCAAAGCGCCTAATTTTATCTCTTTTGAACTCTCAAATTCTACAACAAAGGCATATTCATCAACTTCATAAATGAATTTTTCAATTAAATATTTAAATGATTTCTTTATCGGTTCCAGCAACTCTTCATCTTTTGTCACGAGGTATGTTTCGCACAACGAATAAACACCCAAAGCGTGTCGAACGCAGTTATAGGTTGATATTACTTTATTGTAACAGCTGAAATAACCATATATGAATCTGCCGTTGTCCTCGACCGTACTGATTAAGTACCGGGATATTTTTACAAGCAAATCCTTGGTCATGTCAGCCGATAAATTGTCTATTTTTCTCCTGGATATACAAAGTTCCTCGTCATCCATCTCAAAAAGCTGCTCTTCATCAAAAAACCAACTTTTTGTTTCAAAAATAATTATTTCCGTAACATCTGTGCCGCTTATAGTGGGAACTTGGCCTCTAACCGTTCTGAGGTACGTGTTAATATTGGTATAGTTTATTTCAGCTTTGACTTGTCTTGAAGTCGCGTCATAGGAGCGCCCGACCAACTCAGCTATCTCTACATTCGGCTTGGGAGCCAGCTTTTCAGAATCGCTATATTTTATAAGCGCCCCCGCATTGACTTCCTGATGAAGAAAGGCATTGTTATACATCTCATCAAATGATATGCCATATTTGAAATAAAACTTCTTAATCAAGGACGCCAAGCTCAAAAACTCATCAATAGTCAAGCTTTTTTCCATGGTCACAACGTCTAGCTTTAACCAAGGCGGCTCGGCTCCTTGAGTCTTGATGAATTTTAGTGCGCGATCCTGTGCTGATTTAAAAGCTGAGTCCTTTGTGTTACCCACACCGGCAAATACGACGGCACGGCTATGCTTATAGCCTACAGAAATAAAACATTTAATCTTCTCATTTTCTTTCACATCAATGTCATCTATAACATTTTGCTTTAAAATAGAGAGCTTCTCCAATATGCTTTTCGTATCTAAAGTGGCTTTTTCCGTCATCAATACATCTCTCCGTTGTTCATACTTTTGGGGTAGGGAATGTTAATTCACTATATCAAATATAATTTTACCCTATTTAACTAATTTCAGCAAGGTTAAATTTTTTTGTAAAAAGTTTTCCGGGCAGATTAATAAATGCCCGGAAAACTTTTTTGTTAAAGCTTCAATTCGCTATGCTTTGGTGTTATTTATAAGATAATATCACACCACAAGTCTTATACAGCGCTTTCATCCATTAGTTTTTTGTTTTTTTTCGCAAGCCATACAG